>ERZ1034920.295-NODE-295-length-41181-cov-5.984584_pt1 | contig 41181 bp, 39 predicted proteins | sample MGYA00520688_ERZ1034920 | MGnify/ENA primary metagenome ERZ1034920 (study PRJEB33766, sample SAMN09781785) | gut metagenome | biome: gut microbiome | host: Homo sapiens | place: Madagascar | study: EMG produced TPA metagenomics assembly of the PRJNA485056 data set... | reverse complement strand
ACCTGGTCGATCGACTCCCCGGCGCGCGCGTGCTGCACCGCGTACCAGACGAGCAGCCCCTGGCCGCCGGATGCCGCAAGCGAATCGACCACGTGGATTTTACGCTCGGAGAACTCCTCCTGCAGCTGCGCGGCCATGAGCGAAAGAGCCTGGTAGGTGCCCGACAGGCCGCTCGAGAACGCGATGTAGAGCACGTCGCGGCCGCTGCCGAGCAGCTCGCGGAAGAGCGCCTCGGACTCGGCGAGGTTGGGAAGCGACGTCTTGAAGACCTTGCCTTCGCGCATCATGGTGTAGAACTGCTTGAGGTCGGTGCGCTCGCCTTTGAGGTAGCTCTGGTACACCTCGTCCTCGCCGTCGACCATGAAGGTCAGGGGAAGGACGTGGATCCCGAAATCATCGATCATATCCTCGAGAAGGTTGCAGCATGAATCGGTCACGATTTCGAAGTCCATGGACGATGCTCCTCTCAAACGCATGACGCGGTCGTATCGGACGGCAGGAGGAAACCTGCCCAATTCCGAGATGCAGTATACCCGCTGAACCGTCCGCTGTGTCGCAATCTTGAAAACTCGCGTCGTGCGGCGTGAAAATCCGCCGATGGGCTTTATAATGATCCGGTTTGATTCAACTACGCGCTGATGAAGCCGCTTATGCTGCTGATCGGCGCAGACGATCCAAGCGAGGGAACCCACGTGGCTGACAAGGGCAACAACTACAAGAACACGATGAACCTTCCCCAGACCGACTTCCCGATGCGCGGCAACCTGCCCGCCAACGAGCCGAAGCGCCTGGAGAAATGGGAGCAGGAGCATCTGTACGAGCGCATCCTGGAGAAGAACAAGGACGGCGAGCCGTTCATCCTCCATGACGGCCCTCCGTACGCCAACGGCCCCATCCACATCGGCCACGCCTTCAACAAGATCCTCAAGGACTTCGTCGTCAAGTCGCATGCGCAGCGCGGGTTCTTCACGCCCTACATCCCCGGCTGGGACTGCCACGGCCAGCCGATCGAGCACGAGGTGGAGAAGAAGCTCGGCACCGAGAAGATGCGCGAGATGCCCCAGTCCGAGGTGCGCAAGCTCTGCCGCGAATGGGCCGAGCGCTTCGTCGACGTGCAGCGCGACGGCTTCAAGCGCCTGGGCGTCAACGGCGACTGGGAGCATCCGTACCTGACGTTCCAGCCGACGTTCGAGTCCGCCAACGTCGAGGTGTTCAAGAAGCTCTACCTTGACGGCGCGGTCTATCGCGGCCGCAAGCCGATCCACTGGTGCAAGCATTGCCACACCGCGCTCGCCGAGGCCGAGATCGAGTACGCCGACGAGACGTCCCCGTCCATCTACGTGCGCTTCAAGCTGTTCCAGGTGCCCGAGGCGTTCGCGCAGGCGGGCGTCGAGCTGGACGATGCCTACGTCCTGATCTGGACGACGACGCCTTGGACGCTGCCGGCCAACGTCGCCGTGTCCTTCGGCCCCGACATCGATTACTGCTTCGTCCAGGTCGACGGGGCCTATCTGCTGTTCGCCCACGAGATGGTCGAGGCCGTCGCCGAGGTGTGCGGCTGGGAGACCTACGAGGTCGTGTCGAAGGACGGCGAGCCGGTGCTTATGAAGGGCGACGCGTTCGACGGCGTCACCTACGAGTGCCCGATCCTCACCGACCGCGTCGGCCGCATCGTGTGGGGCGACCACGTCACGCTCGACTCCGGCACCGGCGCGGTCCATACCGCTCCCGGCCACGGCGTCGAGGACTACCTGATGGGCCAGCAGTTCGGCCTCGACACGCTCATGCCCGTCGACGACGACGGCCGCTTCATGGAGACCGTGCCGCACTTCGCCGGCATGGACACCGACGAGGCCAACCCGCACATCATCGATTGGCTGAGCGAGCGCGGCACCCTCGTCGCGCGCAAGGACATCTCGCACAGCTACCCGCATTGCTGGCGCTGCCATGAGCCCGTCATCTTCCGCGCGACCGACCAGTGGTTCGTCTCGATGGAGAAGACCGGCCTGCGCGAGGCCGCGCTCGATCAGATCCACAACCACGTGACCTGGTATCCCTCTTGGGGCGTCAACCGCATCGGCGCGATGGTCGCCGACCGTCCCGACTGGTGCATCTCGCGCCAGCGCAACTGGGGCGTGCCGATCCCGGTGTTCAAGTGCGCAAAATGCGGAGAGATCGTCGCAACCGCCGAGACGTTCGATGCGGTGATCGACCTGTTCAACACCGAAGGCGCCGACGCCTGGTTCACCAAGGATCCCTCCGAGTACCTGCCCGCCGGCACGCATTGCGAGGCGTGCGGCGGCGAAGAACTCGTGCCCGAGAAGGACATCCTCGACGTGTGGTGGGAAAGCGGCGTGAGCCACGTGGGCGTGCTCAAGCACCGCGCCGAGGCCGACCATCTGCGTTGGCCCGCCGACATGTACCTGGAGGGCTCCGACCAGCACCGCGGCTGGTTCCAAAGCTCGCTTTTGCTCGGCACGGGCGCGTTCGGGCGCGCGCCGTACGAAAGCGTCGTGTGCTGCGGCTTCACCGTCGACGAGAACGGCGAGAAGATGTCCAAATCCAAGGGCAACGGCATCGATCCCGCCGAGGTCACCGGCAAATTCGGCGCCGACGTGCTGCGCCTGTGGGTCGCCTCCACCGACTACTCGGTGGACGTCTCCATCGGCGACACGATCCTGCAGCGAACCTCCGACGCGTACCGACGCTTCCGCAACACGTTCCGCTTCCTGCTCGGCAGCCTGTCGGACTTCGACTCCGAGAAGGATGCCGTCGCCGTCGCCGACATGCCTCCGGTTGACGTGTGGGCGCTGCTGCGTCTTCGCCAGGTGCTCGCGGACGTGGAGAAGGGCTACGACGAGTACCGCTTCCATCAGGTGTTCCGCACGCTGTACGAATACGTCATCAGCGACCTGTCCGCCATCTATATGGATGTCGCGAAGGATCGCCTGTACTCCGAGGCGCCGGCCTCTCCCGCGCGTCGCAGCGCGCAGACGGTGCTCGACTGCATCCTCGAGGTCATGGTGCGCGTGATGAGCCCGATCCTGTCGTTCACCTGCGACGAGGTGTGGGAGCACTATCCCGAGGCCGCGCGCAACCGCGCCGGCCGTCCCGTGAGCGTGCAGCTTGCCGGCTGGCCCGTCGCCGGCGATTTCCCGGCCGGGCTGCCCGAGGGCGCCGAGGCTGATGCGTTCATGGAGCGCTTCTCCGCGCTGCTCGGCACGCGCGAGGCCGTCACCAAGGCGCTCGAGGAGGCGCGCAACGCCAAGGTCATCGGCAAGGGGCAGGAGGCCGCGCTCGCCATCGAGGCGTCTGCCGCCGATGCCGAGGTGCTCTCGACGTTCTCCGCCGCCGACCTCACCGAGCTGTTCATCGTCGCCGAGGTCGCGATCCGCGCGTGCGACGATGCCGCTGACGGCGAGCCGCGCGTCTCCGTGGCCAAAACCGCGCTTCCGCGCTGCCCGCGTTGCTGGAACCATCTGGAGCTCGGCGGCAACGCCGCGCATCCGGACGTGTGCAAGCGCTGCGGCGACGTCCTCGACGCCATCGGCTTCGACGCCTCCGCGGAGTAGCGGCACGTGGGCGACGCTCCCGAACAACGCATGGAACCCGCTGCCTCCGGGCGTCCTTCCGCCGAGCGCGGATGGACGCCCGGCAAGGCGGCGGCGCTGCTCGCCGTGGTGGCGCTGGTCTGGCTGGCATTCGACCGGATCACCAAGGTGCATTTCGACTCGTACGCGCTCGGCGAGGACATAGCGGGGCCCTTCGCGGGCATCTTCCAATTCACGCTCGTCCATAACACGGGCGGCGCCTGGGGCGTTTTCAGCGGGTCGACGCTCGCTCTTGGCGTGTTCTCCCTGATAATCAGCTTTGTCGTCGCGATCGTCGTCGTCCGTTACGCCAAGCGTTCCAACTGGCTGCTCACGCTTGGGGGCGCGTTGGTTGTCGCTGGCGGCATCGGCAATGCGATCGACCGATTCATCCAAGGCTATGTCGTGGACTTCATCGAGCTGTCCTTCATCGACTTTCCCGTGTTCAACATCGCAGATATCGGCGTCACGTGTGGTGTCGCGCTGATCTTCGTCGCCGCCATCTTCTTCTGGCACGCAGATGCGACTTCAGAAGGGGAGGAGCGTCGATGAGCCGTTCACTGTGCCACGTAGCGGTTTCCTCCGACGACGGACAGCGCTTGGATTCGGTTCTGGCAATGCATGGTTGCTACGCCAGTCGCTCAGCCGCGGCCCGCGCCGCTGAGGAAGGGTTGGTCCTGGTCAATGGAGTTCCTGGCGGCAAGAAGCATACCGTCCGCGCGGGCGATGCGATCGTCTACGAGGTCTCTGATGACGCGCCGACGCGCGTCTCCGGAGAACCGATCGACTTGGACATCCGTTACGAAGACGAGGATCTGATCGTCCTTTCAAAGCAGGCCGGTCTGGTGTGCCATCCTTCGATCGACCATCGCGACGGCACGCTGGTGAACGCCTTGATCTTCCATTGCGGTGCGTCGAACCTCTGCAACGTGCAGGGCGAGGACGACCGTCTGGGCATCGTTCACCGCCTCGACCGCGACACGACGGGGCTCATGCTCGCCGCCAAGACGGATGAGTGCGGACAGGCTCTGATGGACGCGATCCGCGACAAGGCCGTCGACCGCCGCTACCTCGCACTCTGCCATGGAGTCATCGCCCACGAGACGGGCATGATCGACGCCCCCATCGCCCGCAGCGCGAGCGAGCGCACGCGCATGGCGGTGCGCGAGGCGTCGTCGTCGCGTGAGGCGGTCACGACGTTCCGCGTGCTCGAGCGCTTCGAGCCCGGCCCCAAGGACGACGGCTACACGCTCATCGACTGCAAGCTGTTCACCGGGCGCACGCATCAGATCCGCGTGCATATGGAGTTCGCCAAGCATCCGCTCGTCGGCGATCCCATGTACACGGCGGGGGCGCCTTCCGCACCCCAGGCCGATCTCGGGCTCGATCGTCAGTTCCTCCACTCCTTCCGCCTCGACTTCGTGCATCCGATCACCGGCCGGGAGATGTCCTTCCGCGACAGGCTGCCGGAGGACCTGCGCGAGGCGCTCGCCGAACTGGCCGATCGCAGCCGCGGTTGCACCGAGGCGGGGGAGGAGACGCTTGCGCTTCTGGCCGACGCCCCCAGGCAGCGGTTGTAACCGCTTCATGGTGATCGGGTAAACTTCTCGCAACGGGTTCCGCCAAGCACGCGACAGGGAATACACTGAGCGGGAGCCTCTGGGTGCGGCAGCGTCCGGCCGTTTCGGTGGGGCTTTCGTTGATGGGCCTGACCGTATCGTCGATGGGAGGTGGATGGTGGCGACTTCTTCGAAAACGGGCGTGCTGCTCGTCAACACGGGCACTCCCTCCGCGCCGACTCCTCGCGCGGTCCGGTCGTTTCTGTCGCGATTCCTCATGCACCGCCGTATCGCGCCCATGAACCGCATCGTGTGGTGGTGGATACTCCATCTGCTCATCCTCCCCAAACGGGGTAAGGCATCGGCTGAAAAGTATGCTTTGATCTGGACCGACGAAGGCTCGCCTTCAACGGTGGCGCACGATGCGCTCGCGCGGGGCGTGGGCGAGGAGCTCGCGGCGCGCGGTTTCGACGTTTCCGTGCGCGTTGCGATGAGCTTCAGCGAGCCGCGGGTGGGGGAATCGATCCGCGCGCTCCGCAAAAGCGGATGCGATCGCGTCGTGGTTCTGCCCCTGTATCCGCAGAGCGCGTACTCGACCACCGGTGCGGTGAGGGATGAGGTCGCCTCGGCCGTCAGGCTTTCGCGGTTCCGCGACTCAGTCGAGTTCGTCGAGGACTACCATGCCAATCCGACGTACCTGCGCGCGATCGCCGCTTCGATCCGCCACGCGAGTTTCGATCCCCAAAGCGACGACCGCCTGCTGTTCTCCTACCACTCGATCCCCCTGGCCGATATCGAGGCGGGAGATCGCTACGAGCTGCAGTCCGGGGCATCGAGCCTGCGCATCGCCGAGGAGCTCGGCATCGCACGAGATCGATGGACCATCGCCTACCAATGCCGGTTCGACAAGGATCGCGACTGGCTCGCTCCGAGCACGGCCGACACGCTCGCGCGGTGGGCGGACGTCGGCGGCGGGCGCGTGTTCGTCGTGTGCCCCAACTTCGCCGTCGACTGCCTCGAAACGCTGTATGATATCAAGCGCGTTTTGGAGCCGGAGTATCTCGACCGCAGGAGGGCGGCGGGGCATCCCACCGACACAGGCTGTTTCGTCTACGTTCCCTGCCTCGGCAAGAGCAAGGCCCATGTGCGCGTGCTGTGCGACGTCATCGAGGATCGCCTCGTCTGACACGCCGTTTCGTCACCACGTTGACCCGCGGATCCGTAGGAGGGTTCCATGCAGAAAACCGTGCTCATCGGCGTCACCGGCTGCATCGCCGCGTACAAGTCCGCCGAGATCGTCCGCGCACTGCAGAAACGCGGCCTGCGCGTGAAGGTCGTCATGACCGAGCACGCCACGCATTTCATCGATCCTCTCACGTTCCGTTCGCTCACGCACGAGCCGGTCGCGGTCGGACTGTTCGACGATCCCTCCGATCCGATCCACCATATCTCGCTGGCCGAGGAGGCCGATCTGTTCCTGATCGCTCCCTGCACGGCAAATGTCGTGGCGAAGATCGCCCACGGGATCGCCGACGATTTGCTGACCACGACCGCGCTCGCGTGCACGGCGCCTATGGTCGTCGCGCCGGCAATGAACGTTCATATGTATGAAGCGGCCGCAACGCAGGAGAACCTCAGCACCCTTGCGCGACGCGGGGCGCGCATCGTCGAGGCGGGCTCGGGCTATCTCGCATGCGGCGACGTCGGCCGCGGGCGCCTTGCCGAGATCGAGGATATCGTCGACTGCGTCCTGGAGACGCTCGAAGGAGAGGCGCGACGCGATCTCGAGGGCATGCACGTGCTCGTGACCGCCGGTCCCACCGAGGAGCCGATCGATCCCGTCCGCTTCATCACCAACCGGTCGTCGGGGAAGATGGGCTACGCCGTCGCCGAGGCCGCTGCGGCGCGCGGGGCGAAGGTGACGCTTGTGTCCGGCCCCGTCGCACTCGATGCTCCCGCGGGCGTGGATCGCGTACCGGTGCGCACCGCATGCGAGATGCTCGAATCCGCAAGCGATCCGTTCGAGCATTGCGACATCGCGGTGTTCACCGCCGCCGTCGCCGACATGCGCCCTGCCGCGCCCGTTTACCACAAGCTCAAGAAGAGTTCATCTGACGACGCGGATCTGCTGTCCCGCATCGAGCTCGTCGAGAATCCCGACATCCTTGCGACGCTCGCCGCGCGCAAGCGCGATGATCAGATCGTCGTCGGCTTCGCCGCCGAAACGGACGACGTCGTCGCCAACGCGCAGCGCAAGCTCGCCTCCAAGCACGCTGACTTCATCGTGGCGAACCGCGTAGGGGAGGGCGTCGCCTTCGGAACCGACGATAACCAGGCGACGCTCGTCCTCGTCGATGGATCCGTCGACCTGCCGCTCATGTCCAAGCGCGGATTGGCCGATCGCATCCTCGACCAGGCGCTTGCATTGCGCGGATCAACGCGTTCGTGATTGAAAGTTGCAACTATCAACGCGAAATTGGACGGTTTGGGTAAGAATTTACCCTTTCGAGAAGTATCAAAGCCCTTTTGGTTCGATTCGCTGTCTGACGATTGATCGTGACCTGGTGTTTTCGCGGCTTTTGTGATGGCGTCTCGCTCGATCGTCGCCCGATCTGGTCTTTGTAAATATGCGAAGGGTAAATTCTTGCGCAAACTGTCCAAAACTCATCGAACATTTGCAATTACACGGAGCCTTGGCATTTTCCGAGCTTTCATATTGCCCTTGTGCGAAACTCGGAACGTGCGATAGGACGATAGGGTAGCCTTTCGATTCCCTTATTGCTTGACTTCGTCCGCTGCCACCAATCATGAGAGATGGCGATATGAAAAAACTTCTTGCATTGGGCTGATGCATCGGGTATAGTTCTTCCTTGCGTTGAGAGACGCACCAACGGGTTGTGGCGCAGTTTGGTAGCGCACTTGACTGGGGGTCAAGGGGTCGCAGGTTCAAATCCTGTCAACCCGACCAGAAATCGAAAGGCCGGACGCGAGTCCGGCCTTTTGCTTTGCCTGGCGCCTTTCTGCTGCTGTCAGCGCATCTGCCGTTCGCCCCGCATGCGACGCCGTTCATATCGTCGGTTTTCCCAAATCAAACCCTTCACCGAGCAAAAACGTCCTGCCTCGTGGCGGTCGGGCTTGCAAACCAACCTCTTTGCTAAAGTAAAGCGATCGAAGGCGTCATGCGCGCCTTCGTCTGGTTCTGTCACGGTGCGACTTGGACGGTGTCTTCTCGTCTGAACAGCTTGCCGCCAAGCCGCCTGTCCGATCGATGCGCAAAAGGGAAGGTAAGGAGGGGTCCTTGTGACGATGCTCGGGTTCTTGATCGTGTTCCCGTTGGTCATCGCCGCCATTCTGCTCGCCGTCCGCAACAACGCGGCGCGCAACGTGGTGGTGGTCGCCGCCTCGCTTGTCATCGGCCTTGCTTCAATCTGGCTGGTGGCGGTTGGGCTCAACGGGGCGTCTCCGGTGTACTTCGAATTCTCATCCCCGATAGTCGACGGCATATGCACGATCGTCGGCATCGTCGTCGCCATCACGGTGATCTGCTTCGGCGCGAAGTACAAAAACCCCCTCGCGATCGTCCTCGCCGTCGTGCAGCTGATCGGCTCGCTCGTCTTCGAGCTGAACTTCGCTCACGGCATCGAGGTCGCCACTCCGCTGTACTACGACCAGCTGACGCTGCTCATGGTGTTCATCATCGGCGTCATCGGCTCCGCGATCTGCGTCTACGCGCTCGGCTACATGGAGGATTTCCAGGCGCATGAGCCCGAAGGCGCGCTCGACCGCCGTCCGACTTTCTTCGCGCTGATGTTCGTCTTCCTCTCCGCCATGTACGTCATTGTCTTCGCCGACCACATGACGTGGCTGTTCACCGGCTGGGAGGTCACGACGCTGTGCTCGTTCCTCCTCATCGCCTACACGCGCACCGAGGAGGCCATCCGCAACGCGTTCCGCCAGATCATCATGAACCTGCTCGGCGGCATCTCGTTCCTGATCGGCTTGTTCGTCTGCGTGCTCACCATGGGGACGCTCTCGCTCGCCGAGTTCCTGGCGATGGGGCAGCTGGTCCCGCAGATCGCCGTGCTCGCCGTCACCGCCTTCGCGTTCGCGGGCATCACCAAGGCGGCGCAGATGCCGTTCCACACCTGGCTGCTGGGCGCCATGGTGGCGCCTACGCCCACGAGCGCGCTGCTCCATTCCTCGACGATGGTCAAGGCCGGCGTGTTCCTGCTCGTTAAGCTGGCTCCCGTGCTCGCCGTCTGCCCGATTCCGGGCGGCATGCTCATGTTCGTCGGCGGGCTCACGTTCCTCGTCTGCTCCGCCCTCGCGATTACGCAGAGCAACGCCAAGCGCGTCCTCGCGTACTCGACGATCGCCAACCTCGGCCTGATCACGGCCTGCGCCGGCGTCGGCACGCCCGAGGCGGTCTGGGCCGCGACGTTCCTGATCCTGTTCCACGCGATCGCCAAGTCGCTGCTGTTCCTGTGCGTCGGCACCGCCGAGCATCACATCGGCAGCCGCGACATCGAGGATATGGACCTGCTGTTCGACCGCATGCCCAGCCTCGCGCGCTTCATGATGCTCGGCATCATGACGATGTTCATCGCGCCCTTCGGCATGCTGATCGCCAAGTGGGCCACACTGCAGGCCTTCACCGAGGCGGGCAACGTCATCCTCGTCCTCCTGCTCGCGTTCGGCTCCGCCGTGACGTTCATGTTCTGGGCCAAGTGGATGGGCAAGCTCGCCGGAATCGCGGGCCAGTCGCGCAACGTCGAGCTGTCGGTGCACACGAGCGAGTGGATCCCGATCATGCTGATGGCGGTCCTCATCGCGCTCGGCTGCGTCGGCCTGCCGCTCATCTCGCTCAACTTGGTCGAGCCCTACCTCTACGTCATCTACGGCAGCCTGTCGTTCCCGATCAGCTTCGACAACCTGATCATCGCCGGCGTCGCCGTCATCCTGATGATCATCGTGATCTTCGCCGGCCTGGGCCACTCCACCGCGCGCAAGGTCGATGTGTACCTGGCCGGCGTGAGCGTCGACAACAACAACCGCACGTTCAAGAACTCGCTTTCCGGCGTCACGCAGGCCACCGCCCGCAACTGGTACATGAAGGATTGGCTCGGCGAGCAGCGGCTCGACATCTTCGGCACCGTCGCCTGCAGCGTCTTCATCATCGCACTGTACGTCTTCGCGGCCCTGTTCGCCGCCGGGTTGTTCTGATAAGGAGCGTGAGGGAACATGCAGATTCTCATCACTGTGATAGGGTGCATCGTCTTCGCGGTGCTCGCTCCGATCGTCGGCTGCCTGCTCGCCGGACTCGACCGCAAGATCAGCGCCCGCATGCAGGGCCGCGTCGGCCCGCCGATCCTCCAGCCGTACTACGACGTGCGCAAGCTGCTCGAGAAGGACCATGTGGCCGTCAACTCCTCCGAAGGCGTCTACGTGACGTTCGCGCTGCTGTTCGCGATCGTCGCCGGCGGCATCTTCTTCACCGGCGGCAACCTGCTCCTGTGCATCTTCATCATCACGCTCTCGAGCTTTTTGTTCATCATCGCCGCATACAGCTCACGCAGCCCGTACGCCGAGGTGGGAGCAGAGCGCGAGACCATGCAGGTGATGGCGTACGAGCCGATGGTGCTCCTGATGGCCGTCGCGTTCTTCCTGGCGACGGGCAGCTTCAACGTCGCGGCGGTCTTCGACGTCGACGTGCCCGTCATCACGACCATCTGGCTGGTGTTCCTGGGCTTTGTGTTCATCCTCACCATCAAGCTGCGCAAGTCCCCGTTCGACCTGTCGTACTCGCATCATGCCCACCAGGAGCTCGTCAAGGGCATCACCACCGAGATGAGCGGCCCCACGCTCGCCAAGGTGGAGATCATGCACTGGTGCGAGAGCGTGCTGTTCCTCGGCTGGGTCGGCATGTTCTTCGTTTGGGGCAACCCAGTCTCCATCGTGCTCGGCGTCGTCGTGGCGCTGGCCGCGTACTTCCTGGAGATCTGGATCGACAACAACTTCGCCCGCGTCAAATGGCAGGCGCTGCTGTCCTCCGCGTGGATCGTCGCGCTCGTCGCCGGCGGCGTGAACATCGGCGTCCTGATGTACCTGTAAGGAGCGGCACATGGCATTCGCATCGAAATCACCGTGGGTTATCCACTATGACGCGTCGAGCTGCAACGGCTGCGACATCGAGGTGCTGGCGGCGCTGTGCCCCGGCTACGATGCCGAGCGCTTCGGCGTCATCAACACCGGCAACCCCAAGCATGCCGACATCTTCCTGGTGACCGGAAGCGTCAACGAGCGCAACATCGAGGTCGTCAAGGAGATCTACAACCAGATGGTCGAGCCGAAGGTCGTCGTGGCGTGCGGCATCTGCGCCTGCACGGGCGGCATCTTCCATGACTGCTACAACGTCATCGGCGGCGTCGACAAGGCCATCCCCGTCGACGTCTATGCGCCCGGGTGCGCCGTGCGTCCCGAGGCCATCATCGACGCCGTCGTGCAGGCCGTGGGCATCCTCGACGAGAAGAGCAAGGCGCTAGCCGCCGCCAAGAAAGGGGCGTGAACACGTGGCGCTTAAGACCGAGTACCTGATCACCGCCATCGACGGCATCACCGAGATGGCGCATAGCCGCAAAGCCGACGGATGGCGTTTCGTCCAGCTCATGGCGGTCAACACCGAAGAGGGCATCGACCTCATCTACTCGTTCATGAAGGACGGCGTACTGCAGAACAACAAGATCGAGCACGTCACCAAAAACGACGCGGTGCCCAGCATCAGCGACGACTTCTTCGCGGCTTTCGTCTTCGAGAACGAGGTCCACGACCTGTTCGGCGTCGACATCCGCGACATCGCCATCGACTTCGGCGGCAACTTCTACGCGCTGGCGCAAAGCGAGCCGATGACGATCATCTCGCCGGCCCAGAAGGCCGCCCGCGAGAAGGCCCGCGCCGCGGCGATCGCCAAGGCCGAGCGCGCCAAGAAGGCCGCTGCCGCCAACGCCGCCTATGTCATGGACCATCCCGGCGCCAAACCGCAGCCCAAGGGCGACGGCGAGCTCATCAAGCCCTCCGCCGAGGGAGTCGAGGAGAAGCTCAAGGGCATGGATCCCGAGAAGGTCGCGCGCGTGAGGGCGGCCATGGCCGCGAAGGCGCGCAAGGCGCAGGTGGCCAACGCGAGCTTCGAGGTGGAGAAGAAGGCCGAGCAGGAGGCCCTGGGCACCTTGTCCGACAAGGAGCGCGAGCTGGAGGAGAAGCTCAAGGGCATGGATCCGGAGAAGGCGGCCAAGGTGCGCGCCGCGATGGCGGCGAAGGCCGCCAAGCAGGCGGCGGAAGCGTCGGGCGCCGAGACGAAGGAAGGCGAGTAGGGCATGGGAAAGGCGACTGTCATACCGTTCGGCCCGCAGCATCCCGTGCTGCCCGAGCCGCTTCACCTCGACCTCGTCGTCGAGGACGAGAAGGTCATCGAGGCGATCCCGCAGATCGGCTTCGTGCATCGCGGCCTCGAGAAGCTCGTCGAGACGCGCGACTACAACCAGTTCATCTACGTCGCCGAGCGCATCTGCGGCATCTGCGCGTTCGGCCACTCGATGGGCTACGCCGAGACCGTCGAGCGCCTCATGGGCGTCGAGATCCCCAAACGCGCCGAGTACCTGCGCGTCATCTGGCATGAGCTCTCGCGTATCCATTCGCATATCCTGTGGATGGGACTCGCGGCGGACGCGTTCGGCTTCGAGAGCCTGTTCATGCACTGCTGGCGTCTGCGCGAACGCGTCCTCGACATCTTCGAGAAGACCACCGGCGGCCGCGTGATCTTCTCCGTCGTCAAAGTCGGCGGCGTGGTCCGCGACATCGACGATGCGCAGTTCGCCGAGATGAAGCGCGTCCTCGAGGGCATCAAGCACGATTACGGCCAGCTCTGCAAGGCGTTCCTCAAGGACACGTCGGTCAAGAACCGCACGGTCGGCGTCGGCTACATCAGCCAGCAGGACGCTCTCGATCTGAGCATGGTCGGCCCGTTCGCGCGCGCCTCCAACGTCAACAACGACGCGCGCTGCCTCGGCAACGGCGGCTACGCCGACCTCGCCGATTTCCAGCCCATCATGGACGCCCAGGGCGACTGCTACGCCCGCGTGAAGGTGCGCGCGCTCGAGGTGCTGCAGTCGATGGACATCATCGAGGAGATGATCTCCAAGATCCCCGCCGGCGATATCGCCGTGCCCGTGAAGGGCTCTCCCGCAGCCGGCGCTGAGTCCTCCAACGTGGTCGAGCAGCCGCGCGGCGAATGCTACTACTACGCGCGCGGCAACGGCACCAAGTACCTCGAGCGCATGCGCATGCGCACGCCCACGTCCCAGAACCTCGGCGGCATGACCAAGGCGCTCGCCGGGTGCGACCTCGCCGACGTCAACATGATCGTGCTCACGATCGACCCCTGCATCAGCTGCACGGAAAGGTAGTTGCTATGGGTAGCTTCAAACTCGGGACGATGACCTTGGGCGGCTTGTTCAAGAAGCCCGAGACCATCCAGTATCCCGCGCAAGTGAAACCGGCTCCCGCGGGCCTCAAGGGACACGTCGTCAACGACACCGCCGTGTGCATCCTGTGCAGCATCTGCGCCAAGCGCTGCCCGACGCATGCGATCGAGGTGGACAAGAAGGCGCGCACATGGGCGATCAACCGCTTCCAGTGCGTGCAGTGTGGCTCATGCGTGCGCGAATGCCCCAAGGCGTGCCTGACGATGGACGCCGCCTACACGCCGCCGGCTCGCCAGATCTCGATCGACGCCTTCGAGGTGCCCGAGCACCCCAAGGAGTGACCGGGTTTGACGGGGTTGCGCGTTTCGCGCCGCGCCTATGGTTTCCAAATGGTGAAAACTGCGCGAACCTCTTGCAATCCTGCGAAGCGACTTGTCCGAACTGGTACAATACGCAAGATCGGTTTATACACGACCGGGTCCTCTGGGGCCCGGTTTTTGCATACGGCATTCGTTCGGTAGGAGCTAGGAGCAGATGACGGCGATGGCGGCGAAACGCGCAGCGAACCAGGAAGAGGTGTCCAACCGTATCTTCACGGTTCCCAACGTGATCTCGTTCATCCGCCTGTGCCTCGTGCCGGTCTTCTTCGTGCTGCTCTTCAACGGATTCGACCTTGCCGCGACGCTTTTGTTCGCCATCGCCGCCGGCACGGACTGGGTCGACGGCCAGATCGCTCGCCGTACGCACCAGGTCTCCCGCCTCGGCCAGCTGCTTGATCCCGCGGTCGACCGCATCCTCATGATCTCGGGCGTCGTCGGCCTGTTCGCCGTCGGGCGGCTGCCGCTGTGGATCATCCTTATCGTCATCGCGCGCGATTTGCTGCTTCTGGGCGGCGGCGCCTACCTGCTCAAGCGCTGGCATTCGCGCGTCGCGGTCATCTATCCCGGCAAGGTGGCGACGACGCTTCTGTTCGTGGGATTCGCCGCGCTGCTGCTCAACTGGCCCATCCTCCAGGGCCTCGACATGGTCGATGCCGCCTGGCTTCCGGGATTCAGCTCCGAGCCCTACTCCTGGGGCATTTGGTTCGTGTACGCCGGATTGCTGCTCGCGCTCGCGACGACCGCCTACTACGTCGTCGCCGCGCTGATCAAGATCCGCGAGGCGAAAGCCGCGCAGGGGACGGAGCGGTAGATGGCAGACCGAAAGCGCCCGTCATTCCTCCCCGAGGACGAGCCTCGACGTTCCCCGCGCACGACCGCCCGCAGCTCTTCTGCCGGTGGCGAGCGGGTATCCGCCAGGAGCTCCTCGCGCGGAGACGCGCCTTCCGCGAGCCGCTCCCGCGCCAGCGAGGCGCGGACCGCCTCGCAGCGCACGTCCCGTTCCACCCGCGCGTCGCAGTCCTCAGCGCGCCAGCGCGTCCAGCGTCGCGATGCCGCCGCCTCGTCGCGCTCGGCAACCCAGGACCGGAGCCGCTCGCGCCGTTCGACGTCGCGCGATGCATCCGAGCGCGCCACGCCCTCGTACGCCTCCCCGGGTCTTTGGACCAAGGATCAACCGCGTCGCTCCTCACGTGTCGAGGGCGCCCGATCCGCCTCATCCGGCGGGGCGCAGGGGATCCTCCAGACGATCCTCGGCGTGCTTGCGGCCGTCTTCACCGCCATCGGACACGGCCTCGTGTTCCTCGTCCGCTCGCTCATATCGCTGTGCATGCGCAGCCGCGCCGCGCTCATCGCCCTCATCGCCGTCATCGTCATCGGCGGCGGTGCGCTGCTCGATTTCGGCTTGAACAACGACAAGGCCTATCCCGGCGTCAAGGTGGGCGGCATCGACGTATCCGGCAAGTCCGAATCCGAGATCGCCACGCTCGTCAGCGACGCGTACCAGGGCCGCCTCGACTCCACGACCGTCACGGTCTTCGCCAACGAGGAGGCGCGCCATAAGGTCAACGACGCCGCCGCCCAGGCGCAGGACGCCGCCCTCGCGCAGCAGCTTTCCGTCGAAGAGGCGCGCGCCCACCGCCAGCTTTGGACCGCGGATGCCGCGACCGTCGGCGCTTCCATTCCGGCTGAGGACCTCGCGAAAAGCGCCTTGGAGGTCGGCCGCGGCGACGGGGGAGTGCTCGCGCGCATTTCGGCGCTGTTCGGCGGATGGAACGTCGAGATGAAGCTTTCCTACGACGGCGAGAAGCTCGAATCCCTCGCCTCCGAGATCGACGCCTCCATCGGAAACCCGCGCGTCGATTACTCGATCGAGGTCGTCGACGGCGTCGCCAGCGTCGTGGAGGGCCACGACGGCATGATGGTCAACCGCGACTGGCTCGCGGACTCGCTGTGCGCCGCCTTCCTCGAGAGCGAGGACCCCTCGTTCATCGCCACGACCGAGTACGCCCCGCTGCGCATCGACCAACCCGCCGCGCAGGCGGTCTGCGACCAGGTCAACGCTGCCATCGAGCCCGGCGCCGTCCTCTCGTACGAGAACGCGACGTGGTCCGTCGATCGCACCGAGCTGGGATCCTGCGTCGCCGCGCGCGTCGAGGAGCGAGACGGGGGACACGCCCTTGTTCCGTACCTCGACGACTCCAAGGCCAAACCGTTCATCCTCGCCGACGCGCAGGAGCACCATGACGGCGCGCGCGCCGCGGTCTCTTTCCAGAAAAACGACGACGGGTCGTTCCGCGTGACGACGGACGGCAACGGGCACGTCCCACTGACGGCCGAGGCGGTCCAGGCGCTCAACGACGTCCTGTTCTACGGCAAGGCTTCCTCCGATGTCGCACCTGCTTCCATCGCCGATCCCAACGCGGGCACCACGCACGCCGAGCGCGCCTCCGACGGCGAGCCGGTCTCCGTAACCCTGACCATGGGCTCCACCCCGACGGAGCTGTCGTTCGACGACGCGCTGAGCGCCGGCATCATCTCGCAGATCTCGTCGTTCACCACCGAGTACTCCTCGGGCGCGGGAACCGAGAACCGCAACCACAACATCCACCTCGTCTCCGACCTCCTCAACGGATCCATCGTCGAGCCCGAGGGCGTGTGGTCCTACAACGAGACCGCCGGCAACTGCAACGAGGAGGCGGGCTTCCTCGGCGCCGGCTCCATCGTCAACGGCGAGTACACCGACGAGGTCGGCGGCGGCATCTGCCAGGTGGCCACGACGGTGTTCAACGCCGTCTACGAGGCGGGCCTGCCCGTCGTCTCCCGTTCCAACCACTCGCTCTACATCGCCAGCTATCCCGCCGGACGCGACGCCGCGGTGAGCTGGCCCGACCTCGATCTCAAGTGGAGCAACGACTCCCAAAGCGACATCCTCCTGCTGATGACCTACACCGACACCACGGTCACAGCCACGCTCTACGGCGTGCCTTTGAGCTACACCGTCACCAGCGAGGTGGGCGAGTGGCAGGAAGGTGACAAATACGACACGCGCACCGAGGTGGACGACTCCCTCGCGCCCGGCACGAGGTACGTTAAAACCGCCGGAAGCGACGGCAGCTCCATCTCCGTCATCCGCACGGTCACGGATTCGGACGGCAACCTGGTGCGCCAGGACAGGTTCGACTCGATCTACGACTCCATCACCGAGGTGATCGTCGAGGGACCGAGTCAGAGCTGATGGTTATAGGGCGTCGAAAGACGCTGATGATAGGTAGGACGCGGCGCTATGCGCCGCACGGATGAGGAAAGGTGGAACCGCCCGTGTACTTCCAGCCAGACATTGAGACGATGCCCGTCGAGCAGCTGCGCGAGCTGCAGCTCGATCGCATGAAGCGCTCCTTCGCGCATGCCTACGAGAACATCCCGCTCTACCGCGAGCGCTTCGCGGAGGCCGGCGTCGTCCCCAGCGATCTGAAATCGCTCGATGATCTCGTCAAGTTCCCCTTCCTCACCAAGCAGGACATGCGCGACAGCTATCCGTTCGGCCTTTTCGCCGTTCCCCAGGGCGACGTCGCCCGCATCCACGCCTCCTCCGGCACGACCGGCCAGGCAACGGTCGTCGGCCACACCGCCAACGACCTCAAGAACTGGGGCGAGTGCTTCGCGCGCGGCATCTACATGGTCGGCGGCAGCCGCGACTCGGTGATCCAGGTCTCCTACGGCTACGGCCTGTTCACCGGCGGCCTGGGCGCCCATGCGGGCGGCGAGGCGGTCGGCTGCTCCGTCATCCCCACGTCCTCGGGCAACACCAAGCGCCAGATCCAGATGATGAAGGACCTCGGCACCGACATCCTCGCCTGCACGCCCTCCTACGCGCTCCTCATCGCGGACACCGCGATCGAGATGGGCTACGATCCCGCGAAGGACTTCAAGGTCTCCGGCGTCATCCTCGGCGCTGAGCCCGCCAGCGAGGGCATGCGCGACGAGATCCGCCAGAAGCTCGGCGTGCAGTACTGCGACGTGTACGGCCTGTCCGAGGTCATGGGTCCGGGCGTGGCCATGGAGTGCTCCGCCTCGCACGGCCTGCATGTCGCCGAGGATCACTTCTATCCTGAGATCGTCGACCCCGACACGCTCAAGCCCGTGTCCGACGGCACCTACGGCGAGCTCGTGTTCACCACGCTCACGCGCGAGTGCTGCCCGCTCGTGCGCTACCGCACCCGCGACGTAACGCGCATCATCAACGAAGAGTGCTCCTGCGGACGCACGCACCGCAAGATCGACCGCATCATCGGCCGCACCGACGACATGATGATCATCCGCGGCGTCAACGTGTTCCCGTCCCAGATCGAGCAGGTCATCACCGGGTTCCCGGAGATCGCCACGCAGTACCAGATCGTGCTGTCCAACAACGGCCCGCTCGACCGCATCGAGCTGCAGGTGGAGCCCGTCTTGGACTTCCCGTTCGACGAGATCCGCAAACTCGAGGACCTCAAGCATCGACTCCATGCCGAGCTCAAGAGCAACCTGCAGATCTCGGTTGACATCCGCATCGTCGAGCCCAAGACCATCGAGCGCAGCGAGGGCAAGGCCAAGCGCATCATCGACAACAGGAACTAGGAGAGTGAGGATCGCATGATTTCCCAGCTGACCGTTTTCCTTCAGAACGAGAAGGGCCGCTTAGCGGCCGCCTGCCGCGCGATCTCCGACGCCGGCATCAACATGCATTCGCTGTTCCTCGCCGACACCCAGGACTTCGGCGTGGTCCGTCTGCTCGTCGATCATCCCAAGCAGGCGGCCGAGGCGCTGCGCAACGCGGGCTACCGCGCGACGATCACCCCGGTCACGGCCGTGCGTGTGCCCAACCGTCCCGGCGGTCTGGCGGAGCTGCTCGAGTTCATGGACAGCGAGAACGTCAACGTCGAGTACGGGTACTGCTTCTCGGTGGGCGAGGACTACGCCATCGACGTGCTGAAGACCGACGAGGACGCGCAGCTCGAGGAGAAGCTCGTCAAGGGGGGCTTCAACCCCGTCTCCCCCGAAGAGATCTACGCCGTCGACTAAGCATGGCGGCCACCTTGCAGCATACCGAATCCATCGGGGAGGCCCGTGCGGCTTCCCCGGCCCCGCGCCTGCTCCTGTGCGCCGTAGCGGCCGCGCTCGCGGCATGCCTCATGCTTCCCTCGGTCGCCTCGGCAGAGGTCAGGCGCGCCGACGTCATCAAGGGGGAGACCGTCGAGGCGCGCGGGCTGACCGTCGCGCAGTGCCCCAGCATCGACGCGCTCTACGCCTGCGTGATGGACGAGGACGGCACCGTGTACTTCGAGCGCGACGCCACCTCTCCGACGCAGATCGCCTCGGTCACCAAGATCATGACGGGCGTGGTCGCGCTTGACGCCGTCGACCAGGGGCTTGTGTCGCTCACCGATCATGTGATCGTCAGCGCCGCGGCAGCGGAAGTGGGCGAGTCGAGCGCCGGCCTTCAAGAGGGCGACATGCTCACGCTCCAGGACGCGCTCTACGCGCTCCTTGTCCCGTCGGGCAACGACGCGGCGGTGACGATCGCCGAATACGTCGGCCAGGCGCTGATCGATGCGAACGGGGGAGGAGGCGACGCCGTCACCGCGTTCTGCGACGCTATGAACGCCAAGGCAGCCGAGCTCGGCTGCGTCGACACGGTGTACCGCAACCCCCACGGCCTCGACGACGGCGAGTGGACGGGCGATCAGCACAGCTGCGCTGCCGATCAGGCGAAGGTCGTCCAGTGCGCGATGTTAAACGAGCTGTTCCGCACCATCGTCGCCGGCGGCGACGCTACGATCTCCGTCGACCGTGCGGGCGAAGACATCGACATCGCGCTCGAGAGCACCGACGGGTTCCTCGACATCTACGAGTACGCGTGCGGCGTCAAGACCGGCTTCACCGATCTCGCGGGACCGTCGTTCGCCGGCGCCGCCAACAACGGTGAGCGCTACCTGTACGCCATCGTCATCCATTCCAGCTCCGAAGCGCAGCGTTTCGTCGATGCGCAGACCCTCTGCGAGTGGGCTTACGGTAACATCATCGATTACCAGCTGGTGAACAGCACCGAAACGGTCCAAAGCCCGCTGGGCGAAGGCGACACCCCGGTGTTCGCGCATGTCGCCCACGGCGATTGGATCGACCAGACGTTCCCGGCCACGCTCTCCGATACGGACGCCGCGGTCGAGGTGTTCGCACTTGACGGAAACGTGAGCCAGTCGGTCGAATTCGAGGAAGTCCACGGCACGGTGAGCGCGGGCCAGAAAGTCGGCACCGTGACCTTCAAGCAGCGCAACGAGACCATCGCCGAGTACGACCTCGTCGCCTGCGAGGACGCCGCGGCCCCCGACTTCCTGCAATCCATCGGGATCTGGTGGGATCGGCTCTTCCGCGGATTCGCCGGACAGCCCCAGACGGCGCAGTCCGTCGTGGTGAACACGATGCCGCTCATCAACGACAAAACCGCCGTCGAAACGACCGTTTCGTGATTCAGCGCGCGGGTGCCTAGCGCCACGCGCGTGCAGCTACCGCGATCGCCGCTGCGTCTCGGGCGCAAGGGGGATCGCCTCTGAGAGGGAGGAACGAACATGAGCACCGTCTGCCCGGTCTGCGGATCGGATCTTTCAGACAACGTCGCCGCATGCCCCGCATGCGGATTCAAATTGCAAGGCTCGACCCAGAGCTTCCAGCCGATCTCGCTCGATCAGCAGGTTCCCGCCGCCGAGCCGGCGCCGGCTCCCGCGCATGCCACCTTGCGGTTCGTGCGCGGTCCTCAGACGGGCGTCGTCTTCGATCTTGGCGACGAGCCGCTGTCGGTCGGACGCAATCCGCAATGCGGCCTGTTCCTCAACGACATGACGGTGTCGCGCGAGCATGCCGAGCTGATCCCCTCCGCGGGAGGCTGGACTATCAAGGACTGCAATTCCTTCAACGGCGTCTGGGTCAACAACAGCAACATCACCGAGCATGCGCTCAAGGCCGGCGACGTCATCCAAATTGGGGCGTTCTGCCTGCAATACCAAGACGAATAGGACCGCGCGCGTGCCGATCGCGCGCTGAGACAGGAGAGAGAGGGGAGAGGCCGCATGGAGCTGATGTCGGGCAACGAGGCGATCGCCGAGGGCGCGTGGGAAGCGGGCGCCGATGTGGGCGTCGCATATCCGGGCACGCCTTCGACCGAGACCATGGAGGAGTTCGCCAAGAAGGACGGCGTGTACGCCGAGTGGTGCACCAATGAGAAGGTCGCGCTCGAGGTCGGCCTCGGCGCGGCAGCCGCGGGCGCCAAGGTGCTCGTCACGATGAAGCACGTCGGCGTCAACGTCGCCGCCGATCCGCTGTTCACCGCCGCGTACACCGGAACCGGCGCCGGCGCTATCGTCATCCTGGCCGCCGACGATCCCGGCATGTACTCCTCGCAGAACGAGCAGGACTCCCATTACTACGCGCAGGCCGCCCACATCCTCATGCTGGAGCCGTCCGATTCCGCCGAGGCGCTGTCCTTCGCGAAACGCGCGTTCCAGATCTCCCAGACCCGCAACATGCCCGTGTTCCTGCGCTCCACGGTGCGCATCTCCCACACCAAGACCCCCGTCGAGCGCGGCGAGCGGGAGATCGTCCCCTCGGGAGAGTACGAGAAGGACCCCGGCGCATGGGTGATGATGCCCGCGTTCGCCAAGCCGCGCCGCAAGGTGCAGCTCGAGCGCATCGACGCGATGGCCGCCTTCGCCGACGAGACCGACCTCAACCGCTGCGAGATGCGCGACACGTCCATCGGCGTGGTGTGCGCCGGCGCCTGCTACCAGCACGTGCGCGAGGCGCTGCCGGATGCTTCCGTCCTGAAGCTGGGTGTGACCTGGCCGCTTCCCGCGCGCAAGCTCTCCGAGTTCGCGGCCGCGCTCGACGCGCTCTACGTCGTCGAGGAGGCCTCCACCTACCTCGCCGACGGCGTCCGCCAGCTCGGCATCCCCGTCGCCTCGTTCCCGATGCCGCTGCCGCGCGACGGCGAGCTTACTCCCGGCCTCATCCGCCAGGCGCTCGGCTTGCCGGTTCCCGCGCACAAGGATGCTCCGGCGGGGCTTCCGGGCCGTCCTCCGGCGCTTTGCCCAGGGTGCCCGCACCGCCTCGTCTTCAAGGAGCTCTCCCGCATGAAGGCGATCGTGACCGGCGACATCGGCTGCTACACGCTCGGCGCGCTTCCGCCGCTTTCCGCGATGGACACCTGCGTCGACATGGGCGCCTCCGTCTCGATGGCGCACGGGTTCGAGCTCGCGCTCGCCGGCAAGGAGCACCGTCCCGTCGTCGCCGTCATCGGCGATTCCACCTTCGCTCATTCCGGCCTCTCGTCGCTCATCTCGACGGTCTACAACAAGGGCGCCGGCACGGTCTGCATCCTCGATAACCGCACGACCGCCATGACCGGACGCCAAGGCAACCCCTTCAACGGCGAGACGCTCCAGAAGCGCCCGAGCCGCGAGCTCGACCTCGAGGGTGTCATCCGCGCTCTGGGCGTCGAGGACGTGCACACGGTCGATCCCCATGACATGAAGGCGGTCAGGACCGCTTTGAAGGAGGCGACGGGATCGGCCGACGTGCTGTCCGTCATCGTCTTCCGGGCTCCCTGCGTGCTCCTCGAGCGCGTCGTCAAGCCCGCCTTCGAGGTGACCGCCGACTGCACCGCCTGCGGCATCTGCCCGACGCTCGGCTGCCCGGCCATCGGCAAGGACGGCGCCACCGGCATCGCGTCCATCGATCCTTCGCTGTGCATCGGCTGCGGCCAATGCGCTCAGTACTGCGCGCGCGGCGCCATCGTCTCCACCGATCCTTCCATGAAGGGAGCCTGCCATGCCTAACACGTCTGCCACCACGGTCCTGCTCTGCGGCGTGGGCGGGCAGGGGACCATCCTCGCCGCTGACATCCTCGCGCACGCCGCCTTGGAGGCGGGCGTCACCGTCAAGGTCTCCGAGATCCACGGCATGGCCCAGCGCGGCGGCGCCGTCACCACCGTCGTCCGCTTCGGCGAGGAGGTCTGCTCCATGGTCGCCGATCTGGGCTCCGCCGACTGCGTCGTCTCCTTCGAGACCACCGAGGCGCTGCGCAACCTGCCGTACCTCAAAGAGGGCGGCTACCTCCTCGTCGCCGATGAGACGATCAAGCCCCTTCCCGTCCAGATCGGGCGCGCCTCCATGCCCGCCGATGCACGCGGGCAGCTGCGCGATCTCGGCGCGACGCTCATCCCCGCCGGCTCGCTCGCGCTCGAGATCGGCAGCCCCAAGTCCGTCAACGTCGTGCTGCTCGGCGCGCTTTCGACGCGCCTGGATTTCCCCGAGGAAGCGTGGGAGAGCGTTATCCGCGCACGCGTTCCGCAAAAGACCGTCGACGCCAACCTCAAGGCGTTCCATGCCGGCCGCTCGTTCGCCGAAACGGCCGGGAAGTAAGGAGGCAGCGATGAGCGTTCCCCAGATCAGCGTCTTCATGGAAAGCCGTCCCGGGCACCTTCACCGCGTGCTCGACGCGTTCGAGGACGCGCATGTCAACGTCCGCGGCTTCAGCGCCTCGGACACCGGCGACTACGGCGTCGTGCGCTTCATCGTGGATGAACCCGACAAGGCGATCGACGTGCTGCGCGGCATGGGGTCGGCGACCGTCAAATCGGAGGTGCTCTGCCTGCGCCTGCCCGACCGGCCAGGAGAGCTCGCGCGCGTCATGGGCATCCTGTCGGACCGCGGACTCAACGTCTCCTACACCTACTCGCTCATCTCCACGTTCATCGCGGTGTCCGTCAAGGACATCGCGCATGCCGAGGAGATACTGAAGGACGAGCCGGTGGAGCTTGCCGGCCTTGAAGAGATCGCCGCCTCCGTGGCGGCTGGCGAATAGCAGGAGGATCGCCATGTGCGCCGCCATCAACGATAGCACCGTCGACGTCAGCAAGAAGGGGGCCGCCCTGGCGGCCGCCGCCGCCGGCGATTTCGCGCATCTGCCCATCTTCGACCGCGCGATCGAATGCTCCTCGCGCGAGCGCATCCGCGCCATCCAGCTCGAGAAGCTGATCGCCCAGGTCGAATGGACCTACGAGCGGGTCCCCTGGTACCGTCAGCGCATGGACGAGATGGGGGTGTCGCCCCGCGATATCCGCACGCTCGAGGATGTGCGCAAGCTTCCCTTCACCGACAAGTCCGTGCTTCGCGACACGTTCCCGTACGGCCTGTTCGCCGTCCCGCTCGACGAGGTCGTCGAGCTGCACGCCTCCTCCGGCACGACCGGAAAGCCCATCGTCGTCGGTTACAACAAGTACGACATGGGCGTGTGGAGCGATTGCATCGCGCGTCTGTCCCAGATGGCGGGCGTCGTGCCCTCCGACCGCGTCCAGATGGCGTTCGGCTACGGCATGTTCACGGGCGGCTTCGGGCTGCACTACGGGCTGCAGAAGCTCGGTTGCATGATGATCCCCGCCGGCTCGGGCAACACCGAGCGCCAGATCCAGATGATCCAGGATTACGGCACCACGGTCCTCGTGGCGACCCCCACCTACGCGCTCCATATCTGCGAGGTGGGCGAGAAGATGGGCTACGATTGGGCGAGCTCCACGCTGCGCGTCGGCCTGTTCGGCGGCGAGCCCTGCCCGCCGGGCCTCAAAGCCGAGATCGAGAGCCGCATGCACATCGTTTGCACCGACAACTACGGCCTGACCGAGGTCATGGGCCCCGGCGTCTCCGGCGAGTGCCTCGCCAACCGCGATATGCAGCACATCGCCGAGGATCACTTCCTGTGGGAGGTCGTCGATCCAAAGACGGGGGAGCCCGTCCCCGAAGGCGAGATGGGCGAGCTCGTCCTGACCCCGCTCGACAAGCAGGCGATCCCCGTCCTGCGCTATCGCACCCACGACCTCACGCGCGTGGTGACCGAGCCCTGCGCGTGCGGCCGCACGCATGCGCGCATGCAGAAGGTGCGCTCGCGCAGCGACGACATGCTCATCATCCGCGGCACCAACGTCTTCCCGAGCCAGGTGGAGGACGTCCTGTCGAGCATCGAGGGCATCACCCCGCATTACCGCATCATCGTCGAGGAGGTCGACGGCCTCGACCGCATGACGGTGCAGACCGAGATCAAGCCCGAGACCTTCTCGGACTCGTTCGAGGAGATGGACCGATTCCGCGCGTCGGTCGCCGAGAAGCTCAAGAGCGTGCTGCTGGTCGGCGTGCGCGTCCAGCTCGTGGAGCCGGGCGGCATCGAACGCACCACCGGCAAGGCCAAGCACGTCGAGGATCGCCGCAAGTAGCTTTGCGGCTCCAGGCTCGAAACGGTGTCAGGTTCGCACATGAGCGCTTCGTCGCCCGCAGCCGACGGCAGTCCCGTGGTGGGTAGGTTCGCGCCTTCCCCCACGGGACGCATGCATGCTGGCAACATCTTCGCCGCGCTGATGGCGTGGCTCATCGCCAAGTCCCAGGGCGGGCGCATCGTGCTGCGCATCGAGGATCTCGATCGCCAGCGGTCCCGCCGCGAGTACATCGACGGCGTCCAGGCGGACTTCGAGCTCCTCGGCTTGACGTGGGACGACGGCCCGTACTTCCAGCAGGGGAGGGAGGAGGCCTACCGCGCGGCCTACCGGGCGCTCGAAGATCAGGGGCTCGTGTACCCCTGTTTCTGCTCGCGCGCCGACCTCCATGCCGCCTCCGCGCCGCATCGGGGAGAGAAGCTCGTCTATCCGGGCACGTGCCGCTCCTTGACGCCGGAGGAGCGCGCCCGGCGCGCCGCTGCGAAGGATCCCGCGGTGCGCATCGTCGTTCCCCATCGCGCGTACTCCCTCGTCGATCAGATCCAGGGGCCGTACCGCCAGATGCTCGACGAGGAGTGCGGTGACTTTCTGATCCGGCGTGCGGACGGCGCGTTCGCCTACCAGCTCGCGGTCGTCGTCGACGACGCCGAGCAGGGAGTCACCTCCGTCGTCAGGGGCATGGATCTGCTCTGCTCGACGCCCCAGCAGCTCTACCTGCAGGATCTTCTCGGGTTGCCGCATCCCGTCTACGCGCACGTGCCGTTGCTGGTGGCGGAGAAGGACCGTCGCCTCTCCAAGCGCGACCACGACGCCTCGCTTGAAGCGCTTCTTGCGCGTTTCGGCACGCCGGAAGGCGTGATCGGCCATATCGCCTGGTTGACGGGCATCAGAAACGAAGACGAGCCGGCGACCCCCGAGCAGCTGCTCAACGGGTTCGACGTCACCCGCGCGGCGGAACGCTTTCCCGACCTCGTGCAGATCCGTTGGAGGTAAAAGGCAGCGCGCGGCTTTGGCTGTTAGGCGCTAGATCGCGCTGAACAGGAGGCCGAGGCCGAACGCCAGGACCGCCACCACGATGAGGAAGATCAGCGTGGCGGTGGGAAAGGAGTCGACGCGGGCCTTCTGCTGACGGCGCGCCATACGGGCGGAGGCCGACGAGGTGTCGCCCGCATCGACCTTGGCGAGCTTGTCCTCTTTGGACTTATCCATGCGCTGCATCGCGTAGAACACGATCAAAGCGACGATGAACAGCAGGAACGCCACGTTGTTCGCCATGAGGCCAGCGGTGCGCAGCATGTCGTTGGCGTTGATCTCCGCGAACTTGTAAACGAGGATCGTGAGCGTGAGCAGGGCGAATGCGCCCGTGACGAACGCCATGCGCACGCCGGTCTTGCGCGCCTTCTGCTGCTTGGCCTCGGTCTGGTCGAACACCTCCCGGCCGACAAGGAACAGCAGCCATTGCCCGTGCGCGAATTGCCAGGTGAAGGCGATCGCCGCGACCGTGCAGACGATCGCGAGCACGAACGAGGCGGTTGTCAAAGCATCCATGTGAGTTGGCTCCTTGTCTGAGTCGGAAGAGATCGTTAGAGGACGAGGGTCATGGCGCCGCCGGCGAAGACGGCCGCCGCGTAGAAGGCTCCGAGCGCGATGTTGACGCTGCAGATCTGCGCCATCGCTCCGATGCGCGCGGGAGGCGCGAGCGGATTGGAGAGCAGGGCCTTGAGCAACGGGATGCTCGCGGCCAGCATGAAGACGAGCACGGGCCATCCGCCGCTGAACCAGATGAGCACGTTGACGATGATGAGCGCGATCCAGATCCAGACGAGCGCGTGGTAGAGCGCGCGCGCACGGCTGCGCCCCAGAAGGACGGGAAGGGTCTTGCGGCCCGATTCGATGTCCTTCTCGACGTCGCAGGTGTTGTTGGTGAGCATGATGAGCCCGACGCCGATGATGGTGGGCAGCGCCCAGACGAGCATGAGCGGGTCGAAGTACTTCGTAAGCGCCTGATAGCAGGCGAGGGGGATCAGGCCGCCCATCACGAATCCGCTCATGAGCTCGCCGATGGGGAGGTAGGAGATGGGGGTTTTGCCGGCGGAGTACAAGACGACGACGATGGCGCCGACGATGCCGATCGCGAGCGGTATCCAGCCCGCCTGCCAGATGACGTAAGCGCCCAAAGCGAACGCGACGACGAGGAATCCGATCGCGAGCATCAACGCGGAGCGGGGGTTGACGTTGTTGTAGACGAGCACCGCATCGGTGGGATCGACGTTGTCCTCGGCCGAATCGGAGCCTTTGACGTAGTCGTAGTAGTCGTTGAACGTGTTGACGGCAGCCTGCATGAGGATGCAAATCGCGAGCAGGACGAACGCCATGATGGCGGAAACCGTGTACCCGTTGGCGGCCGCGCACGCCATCGCGATCAGCGCTGGCAGGATAGCCGCGGGCCAGGTGTGGGGCGCTGCGATCTGCAGCGCCATCAGGGGCGTGAAGCGGCCGTATGCGGATCGGCTTATGGGTTCGGGGTTCGTTGCGGTAGTATTCATACAGGACATTGTAGCCGATTAGCAAAGGACGGGGTCTCACATGCCGCAGACGCCATGCATAATGCCGTTCGCCATCCGATACGGGGAAACCGACATGATGGGCGTCGTGCACCATGCCAACTACGTCCTCTATTTCGAGGACGCGCGCACGAGGCTGTTGGAGGAGCTGGGGTACCCCTATGAGCAGCTCGAGAGGGAAGGCTTCATGTCGCCGGTCGTTTCGGTCGAGCTGCGCTACGGAAAGCCCCTCCGCTATGGCGACAAGCCGGTCGTACGCACCAAGGTCGCGGCGTTGTCCCAGATGAAGGTGACGTTCGCGTACGAGATCTTCGAATCGGCGGAGGCGATGGAGTCGGGTGCGAAGCCGAATTGCAGCGGACAGAGCGTCCACTGCATAGTGGAGGCCGCCTCCTTCAAGCCGGTCAGCATGAAGAAGGCGGCCCCGAAACTGTACGCGCTCTATCAAGAGGCGCTGGAAGCCTAGCTGTTCATCCAAGCATTGTTGAGGGCTGTCAGAGATTCGGATGTGGGCGTCCACACATTGTCAACGAGCTCATAGGTAAAGGTCAGGGGCTCGATCTGCTGCGGCTCGAGGCCGTTGACGGCATCCATGACGGACTGGCCGATGCGCGTGTAGAGATCCTCCTCGCTCAAGCTGACGAGGGAATCGTCTGCAAGCAGGCTGTCCATGGCGGCGGTGAGGGATTCGTTGAATTCATTGAAGCTCTTGAGCGTGAGCGTCACGGTCGCCGTGGCGGTCTCCCCATCGACGGTCACGTCGCCGATGGAGTAGTCGAAGCCGGACAGGTAGGATTTGAAGAACTCGTTGGGATCGATGCCGAACTCCTGGAGGGACGCGACCTCGTCCTGACTTGCGATCTCGTTGATGAAGCCCTCATCGAGGTTCTTGATGGTGTCGAGCTCCTGAGTCAGCGCATCGCGGATGGCCTGCTCGTGATCGGGACCGCATGCGGTGAGCGCCGCGCTTGCGAAAACGAGCGAACAGCAGAGCGCAGCAAGTGCGATAACGCGGGTGAATAGGGAAGCGGTGCGTTTCATAGGAGCCGCCTTTCGCGAGAAGGGATCGCAGGCCGCAGCAGATGCGTTCGCCGATCCCCGTTCCATTAGATAGGATCATTATACAAGCGCGAGCGAGACGTCGGAGAGCGAATTTTGTATAGTATGCTCGTGACCGTTCAACAATTAGAGTTACTCTAATGGGAGCTGTTAGAGTAACTCTAATAGATATACCAGCATTGCTAATTCTTATTTTGATCTCGGAGGTGCCCGATGTTTGAGATCCTGTTCGTCTGCCACGGCAACATTTGCCGATCGCCGATGGCGGAGTTCGTGATGAAGGAGTGTCTACGGGAACGGGGATTGTCCGACCGCGTGCATGTCGAATCCGCGGCCACCAGCACCGAGGAGCTCGGCAATCCGGTTCATCGCGGCACGAGAAGGATCCTCGCGGCAAAAGGCATCGATTGCTCGGGGAAGACGGCACGCCAGATGTCCCGAGCGGATTACGAGAGGTTCGACATGCTCATCGGCATGGACGAGGAGAACGTCCGCCGGATGAGGGCCATCTGCGGCGGCGATCCCGACGGCAAGATCTCTAAGCTGCTGACGTTCGCCGGATCAGCGAGGAGCATTGCCGACCCTTGGTACACCGGAGATTTCGAAGCGACCTATCGAGACGTCGAGCAGGGGTGCGAAGCGCTCTGCAACTATCTCGAGGATTATGGCGTTTTGGATCGTTAGTTTACATAACATATATTATCAGCTTGTTATAGATAGCAAATTGCGGCCGTGAGGGGCTTGCGTGCATTAGTGGGTAAATCTTAAGCCTCTGGCCTGGGGTTTTGCAAACGAGGCTCTGAGAGCCGTTCTAAGGCCCTATTTTGGGTTCGGACGACTCCTAACCCATGGTTTTTAACAGTTGCAAGGGCCTTTACTGGCTTTTGGAGGCGTCCCGACCAGTTTCCGTCCGTCAACCGCGGTTCGGTTCGCCCTCTTCCTGGATCTTCAAGCTCGCAAGTTCTTCGCGCAACAGCTCAAGACTTTCCTCGGCCTCGGCGATCTGATATTCGAGCGCCGTCGTTTGGGTTTGGATGATAGCGCGTCGATCCGCTTCGGTTTCTTCACCGCGCTTTGACAGCCTGACGAAATACCGGATGCCTTCGATTGACAAGCCGCTGCGACGGAGCGCATCGACGAGTTTGAGCTGTTTGACGTCGGAGGGCTTGAAACTGCGGACGCCGCGTTTCCCACGGATCAGGTTCGGGAAAAAGCCGCATTTATCGTAATAGCGGATCGTGAAGGCCGATATGCCCGTGAGCTCGACGACCTCGTTGATCCCGAGCAGCCCCTCAGTTGCCGTCGGCTGATGTTCACTTTGATGCGACATGGCTTCTCCTCGCGCTCTGGGTTATGTGAAGGACAAGCAATTAGAGTAACTCGAATACTACAGCACGACGAGAACTTTTGCTGTTAAACCGCGCCATCAGCTTCGGGCATTACGTTAGAGTAACTCTAACAAGAAAGTATTAGAGCTACTCTAACGGTACTGATTAGAGCAACTCTAATGATTCGATGTTCTCAATCAAAAGATGCGATATGCCGCTAATTCGAGACGCCGCTGCTGCCGAAGCCTCCGGCGCCGCGTTCCGTCTCGGAAAGGGTCTCCACCAACTCGAACTCGGGCTGTTCGACGGCGATGATCATGAGTTGGGCGATGCGGTCGCCGCGCTTGATCTCGAACGCCTCATGGGGATCCATGTTCGCGATGATGGCCCCGATCTCGCCGCGGTAGTTGCTGTCGATCAATCCGGGGGCGTTCACCAGCGTGATGCCGTGCTTGATCGCCAATCCGCTGCGCGGGACGACGAGCGCGGCGTATCCCAGCGGCAGTTCGATGGCGATGCCGGTGGGAATCAACGCGCGTTCGAACGGCTTCAGCACGAGATCCTTGGTGGAGCGGAGGTCCACTGCCCCATCGCCCACGTAGGCGTTCTCGGGCACGGGCAGGTCCTTGTCGAGCTGTTGCAGGGGGATGCGGATGGCCATGTTAGTGAAGCTCCTCCAGTGCGGCGGCGAATTCCTCGATGTTCTGAAAGTCCTTGTAGACGCTCGCGAAGCGGACGTAGGCGACGTCGTCGAGCTTTGCGAGACGCGCCATCACCCTATCGCCGAGGTCCTTTGAGCGGATCTCGATCTGATTCGAATTGCGCAGATCGGTCTCGATTCCGTCGATCAGCGATGCGATCTGCTCGGGAGAAATGGGCCGTTTGGCGCAGGCGATCAAAAGGCCGCGCATCAGCTTCTGACGATCGTAGGCCTCCGACGACCCGTCGGATTTCACCACGATGAGCGGGTTCTCCTCGGCACGCTCGTAGGTCGTGAAGCGCCGGCCGCACGCAAGGCACTCCCTGCGGCGACGGATGACCCCGCCGTCGTCGGACGGACGGGAATCGACTACTTTGGATTCAAGATGACCGCAGCTCGGACAACGCATGCTACTCCTCACGATCAGGGTTTCGTCCATGATACCGCAACCCTGAATAGAAGCTTCGCGCGCATTACAACATCAACAAATGGAAAGGCTCCGCTTAGCACGGAGCCCCTCCCGCAGCCACTGAAACGCAGCATCAGTGGAAACCTTGAATGGCACCGCTAGACGAACAGCAGCGTGCCCATGAGGAAGACGAAGAAGAACAGCGACGCTCCAGCAGCCTGGAGGCTCGTCATGCGCCCGACCGCCTTGCCCTTGCAGGTGCCGTGACGCAGGCTGCTCACCATCTCGCTTTGCTCCATCGCAGATGCGATCTTGCCGGCGAGAAGGCCGTGCATCGATCCCTCGGCAGCCGGCGTTTCGGGTTTCGCATGGAGCGGACGGCGTTCATGGCCGGGAAACGCGATGATCTGGGTGCGCTCGACGGCGCCTTCCTCGACGCGCAGCGCAGCGGTGCCTTCGATGGGGAAATTCTTCACGCTGTTGCTCATTTCAGCTCCGTTCTCCTTGCGTAGAACCTTTGTTCGTGTTTATAATAGTGCGAACAAAAGTTCCTGTCAATGGAAAATAAAACATTTGTTCGGTAAGAAAGGACGAACCGATGAGCGACAAGGTGACGAAGCGCCAGCAGGCGGTTCTCGACTGCATCGAGGCCTGCATCCAGGAGAAGGGCTACGGCCCGACCGTGCGCGAGATCTGCCAGAGCCTGGGACTTTCCTCCCCTTCCACCGTGCACGTGCATCTCAAGGCGCTCGAGGAGAAGGGCCTCATCAAGCGCGATCCCCTCAAATCGCGCTCCATCACGTTGACACATCCCCATGACGAGGCCAGCGTCATCGAGAACGTCATCGCGCCGTCGTTCGGCCGCGCCGTGGAGGTCCCCCTCGTCGGAAACGTGGCCGCCGGCTCCCCCATCCTCGCCGAGGAGAACATCACCGACACCATGACGCTGCCGACCGACATCGTCGGCGACGCGCCTTCCTTCATGCTCTCGGTGCGCGGTGATTCCATGATCGAGGCCGGCATCAACGACGGCGACTATGTCGTCGTGAAGGAGCAGCCCGTCGCCAACAACGGGGACATCGTCGTCGCCCTCATCGACGACGGCGCCACGGTGAAGCGCTTCTACCGCGAGAAGGACCACATCCGCCTGCAACCGGAGAACTCCTCGATGGACCCGATCATCACGCGCGACTGCTCCATCGCGGGCAAGGTCGTCGCCGTGTTCAGGCGCCTGTAGGCGTCACGCGAGCCGATAGGGCTCGAACGCGTCCCGATAGGCCGTCGGCACCATCATCGAGAGATAGGTGCCCTCTTCGCGATGCTCCTCGGTGATGATACGGCAGCGCTCATGGGCCAGGGAGACGAGCCTTCCCTCCTTGTAGGGGATCACGGCTTCGATAGCCGCATCCGCCGAGGATGCGGCTATTTCTATGCGCTTGATAAGGTGATCGATCCCCTCCCCCGTCTCCGCCGACACGAGCACATCATGCTGATGGCGGGCTTCGAGGCCGCTCCGGTTGTCTTCATCGAGCAGGTCGATCTTGTTGAAGACGCGAATGCAGGGGATGTCGTGCGCATGGATCTGGTCGAGGACCTCCTCCACCGCGAGAATCTGGGCGTCGTATTCCGATGACGAGGCGTCGATAACGTGGAGGATGAGGTCGGCACCGGTGATCTCATCGAGTGTCGACTTGAACGCCTCGACGAGCGTGGTCGGAAGCTTTTGGATGAAACCGACGGTGTCCGTCAACGTGATCTCGCGTCCTTCGGGGAGCTTGTAGCGGCGCGTGGTGGAGTCGAGCGTCGCGAACAGCTTGTCGTAGCTCAGGACGTCCGCGTCGGTCAAGCGGTTGAGAAGGCTCGATTTTCCCGCGTTGGTGTAGCCGGCGAGCGCCACCTTGAACATGCCGCTCGACAGGCGGCTCTCGCGCTGCAGCGATCGCACGGAGCCGAGGTGCTCGAGCTCGCGCTTGATGGACGTGATGCGCTTGCGCACCATGCGGCGGTCGACCTCGAGCTGGCTTTCGCCTTCGCCGAAGCGGGATCCGACGCCGCCGCCCATGCGGTTGGACGCGAGGTGGGCCCACATGCCGCGCAGGCGCGGATACAGGTACTGGTTCTGGGCGAGCCTCACCTGGAGGCGGCCTTCCCGGCTCGTCGCGTGGAGGGCGAAGATGTCGAGGATGAGGGCGGTCCTGTCGATGACCTTGACGTCCTTGTCGACGATCTTCTCGAGATTGGCCTGCTGCGACGGGCTCAGCTCGTCGTCGAAGATGACGAGGTCGGCGGCATGGGTGCGGGCGAGCTGCGCGATCTCCTCCGCTTTGCCAGTGCCGACGAACGTGCGCGGATTGGGGGCGTCGAGCTTCTGCGTGGTGACCGCCACCGTGTCCGCCCCGGCGGTATCCGCGAGGCGCTCCAGCTCCGCCAGCGAGGAGGAGACGGGCCACTTGGCACCCGGGCGGTCCACGCCGACCAGGATGGCGCGCTCGCGCTCCTGCTCGATCACCGTCGCCGGACCCCGTTGGATCACTGATTCGAATTCACTCATGAACGGTATCTTAGCATAGACGCGTGCGATGCAGCGGACGAGGGAGGCGCGCGGACGACGGCTAATCCGAAGGACGCATCACGCCAGAGGCAACGTGAACGTTCCGGTGAAGGACTGCTGCGCGGGCCCGGTCATCATCACGTGCCCCTCGTCCGTCCATGCGATATGGAGGGTGCCGCCGCGCAGCGCCACGTCGGTTTCGCGCGGAGCCCGCCCCGTGAGCGCCGCGGCGACCGCGACCGCGCATGCGCCGGTCCCGCAGGCGAGCGTCTCTCCGCAGCCGCGTTCGAAGACGCGCATGCGCAACCCGTCGTGCAGGGCTTCGACGAACTCGATGTTCGCCTTCTCCGGAAACGCGCTATGCGATTCGAAGTACGCGCCGACCTTGGCCACGTCGAGGGCGGCGAGGGATTTGTTCTGCGGATCGGAGAACAGCTCGTCGGGAAGCCCGTCGAAGGATTCCAGGAAGCACACGGCATGCGGATTGCCCATCGACACGCATGCGAAGGAGAACATGCCCCACGGGGAATCGAGCGTCGCGATAGCGCAGGAGGAGGCATCGCCTGTCGGCACATCGCAGGCATCCGCGGAAACCGGGATGAGCTCGGGGGCTAGCGTCGGGGATCCCATGTCGACCGTCGCGGTCGCCATGCGCCCCTCGCCGTCAAGCGTGAAGGAAATCGGCTTGGGCCCTGAGAGCGTGTCGGCGACGAAGGAGCCGGCGGAGACGTCGACCAAACGTCGGTCGACGAGGTACTTGGCGAAGCAGCGAACGCCGTTTCCGCACATCTGCGCGAGCGTTCCGTCGGAATTGATGTAGTGCATGTAGGCGGCGCACCCGTCGCGATCCGAGGGGCGGACGAGGATGATGCCATCCGCGCCGATTCCCGTATGGCGGTCGCAAAGACGCGCCACCTCATCCGATGAGAGCTCGATCGAGCGTTCCCAATCCTCGATGAAGATGAAATCGTTGCCCAAGCCGTGAAGTTTGGAGAACCGGTAATCCATGCGTCGCCCTTCGATCGGAACATCAAGTAAGGTCGGTCGTGGGCGGCACGGACGGAAAGGCGCGCTGGGCTGGCAAAGCGTCAGGAAACGTCCCGGATGATCGCCAAAGCCCGCTCCGTCAAAGCTTCGAGATCGCCCTCGTCGGCATCGATCCACACGATACGACGGTCTTTGCGGAACCACGTGCGCTGGCGTTTCGCGTAGCGGTGCGTGGCGATCTTGATCTTCTCGCGGGCCTCGTCGAGCGTGATGCTTCCGTCGAGTGCGGCAACGACCTCCTTATAGCCTATTGCCTGAGGCGCGGTGATGCCATCCCTGAAACCTGCATTTAACAGGCCCTCGACCTCCCGCACCAGGCCCTGCTCGAACATGGCGTCCACGCGGGCGTCGATGCGGGCGCGCAGGAGGTCCGGATCGACGGCGAGCCCGATGAAGATCGCGGGAACGACCTGCGGGATGGAGGCGAGCCTCTCCTTCTGCGCGGCATAGGACGTCCCATCCTCGAGCAGCTCAAAGGCCCTGACCACGCGTTTGACGTCGCGCGGGGGGATGATCTCGGCGCTTTCCGGGTCGCGTTCGCGAAGAAGCCCCCAAAGGTGATCCGCGCCCTTCGCCTCGGCAATCTCGTTGTAGCGGTCGCGGATGGGGTTGCCGACCTGCTCGCCTTCGGGGAACTCGTAGCCGTCGATGGCGGCGCGCACGTAGAAGCCCGTCCCGCCGCATAGCAAGGGCCGTTTCCCCCGTGAGGAGATGTCGTCGAAACGCTCGCGTGCGTACGCCTGGAACAGCGCGGCAGAGAACGGCTCGCCGGGATCCACGAGATCGAAGCCATGGTGCGCGACGAGGCGTTCCTCAACGGGGAGCTTGCCCGTACCGATGTCCATGCCGCGGTAGACCTGCATGGAATCGGCGCTCACCACTTCCCCGTCGACCGCGAGCGCCACCTGCTGGGCGAGGTCGGTCTTGCCCGACGCGGTGGGTCCGACGATGACGATGACGGGATCCGCGTCAGTCATGGAGCGAGCCGTCGACGACCGAGCCGGACAGGTACCACGTCTTGGCCTCGTCGATGCGGACGTCGACGAAACGCCCCTCCCACCGGGCGATGTCGACGCCTTCAGGAAGCGGCGCGTGGACCGTCTGGTTCTTCGGCGTCTTTCCCGCGAGGAGGCGGGGATCGCGTTTCGAGACGCCCTCGACGAGCACCTCGAACGTGCTTCCGAGGTCGGCCTGGTTCGCCTGCCAGGCGTGCTCCTGCACGACGTCGACAAGACGGTCGAAACGCTCCTGGATGACCTCGCGCGGGGTCGGATCATCGAGCTTGGCAGCCGGCGTCCCCTCGCGTTTGGAGTAGATGAACGTGAAGACCTGGTGGTAGCCGATCTCGTCGATGAGGCGGCGGGTGTCCTCGAAATCCTTCTCGGTCTCGCCGGGGAAGCCGACGATGACATCGGTGGACAGCGCGATGTCGGGCCTGACGGCGCGCAGCTTCGCGACGAGCTCGCGGTAGCGCTCGCGCGTGTAGCGGCGGTTCATCGCGGCGAGGATGGTGTTGGATCCGGATTGCACGGGAAGGTGCAGCGCGGGCATGAGCGAGCGCAGAGTGCCGAACTTGGCGATGACCTCGTCGGTCAGATCCTTCGGATGGCTCGTGGCGAAGCGGAGCCGCTTGATGCCGGTCGCGTCCACCGCGTCGAGGACGTCGGCGAACCGGGGGGCGCCGTACAGGTCGCGGCCGTACGAGTTGACGTTCTGCCCGAGCAGCGTGATCTCCTTGACGCCCGCGTCGACGTAGCGCTGCGCCTCTGCGACGATGTCCTCCAAAGGACGCGATTTCTCCCTGCCCCTCACGTAGGGGACGATGCAGTACGTGCAGAAGTTGTTGCAGCCGATCGTGATGGGAAGCCACGCCGCCCAAGGATGCTCGCGGTCGGTGGGCAGATCGGTCGGAAACGACGTGGAGGCGTCGAGCACCTCGACGTTGCGGGAACCCTCGTCGAGCGTGCGCTCGAGCAGCTGGGGCAAGGCGCCCAGGTTGTGCGTGCCGAACACGATATCGAGATGAGGGAGCGCCTTGAGGAGCTTGTCGCCGTCGCGCTGCCCGATGCAGCCGCCGACGGCGACGATGCGCTTGTCGAGCGGGGTGCCCGCGCGCAAAGGGATGTTCTTCATCGAGGCGACCTGCCCGTACAGGCGCGTGTCGGCGGCCTCGCGCACGCAGCACGTCATGAAGACGACGATGTCGGCATCCTCGAACTCCTCGACCGGAAGGGCGCCGAGCGCCTCGAGCATGCCGTGGACGCGCTCGGAGTCGTGCTTGTTCATCTGGCATCCGAACGTGCGGACGCAAAACATTAGCCCCATGAACGGAGCGGAGGGGTTGGAGGCGGAAGCGCCGGCGGAGCCGGCGGGCGCAAGGCGATGTCCGGAGCCGTCGGCTCCGGTGAAGGATTCGATGACGCTCAACTGGATGCCTTTCGGAGATGAGGTGCGGCGGCTAGGATTCCTCGCCATCCACCGTCAAAGCGACGCCGTGGAGGTAGCGCGGCTCGATGGCGAAACGGATGGCGGTGCGGTACTCGCCGTCGATGACGATGTCGGCGAACGACGGGATGCAGGCGATCTCGATGCCGACCGGCGACAGGAACCCGCGGGAGATGGCGATGGCCTTGACCGCCTGGTTGACCGCGCCGGCGCCGACCGATTGCAGCTCGACCTTGACGCCGTCCTTGACCATGCCGGCGATGGCGCCGGCGACGGATGCGGGAGAGGATTTGGAAGAGACCTTCAGGCAGCCGCCTTCAGGTTTGTGCTCGAGGTCTGGCATGGGCGTCCTTCGTCGAATAGTGCGTTTGCAGTGCGTGGTTTGCTTCGTATTCGCCATGCGCGCGCAGTGAATGGACGCTCACAGCTCCGAATAATTCTAGACATTTACGCGTACTGGCGCAACCTGCGAAAACGGCGGATATCACAGCTTCTGCACGGGAATGGAGACGGTGATCCGATCCTTGCGCACGACGATGTCGGGCTCCACGGAGCCATCGAGGTAGTAATCGCGCGCGAGGTCGGCGAACGCCCGATGCACGGCTTCGGAGAAGTCCGAGAGGTCGCCGGCGTCGATCTTCAGACCCCTGCCGTCCTCCGAAACGCGTCTGCGACGGCTCTTGGCGGGAGCGCTCGCGGCATGGGGGTCCTCTATCACGATGCGCTCGACCAAAGGATCAAGCGGGGGGATCTGGCCGTCCATGATCCTGCGCGCCGTGCGCTCCGACAGGTTGAGCCCGAGCCCCTCGGCGATGCGCGCGAAATCGGCGGGATCCGCGCTGGCGGCGAGGCGCTTGCACACCGGAAGGTCGTTCTCGTCGGAGCAGAACGCGCGTTGCGCGGCGCTCAACGTGGCGGTCGCATACGCGTGCAGCGTCGCCGCGACTTCGGCGGGAGATCCGACATAGAGCGTGCATGAGTCGGTGCTGTCAACGGCGAACTCGCAGGACGTGCGCAGGATGTTGCGGGGGCCGCGCACCATGACCGTGCCCGCCTCGGACATCTCGAAGCTCGGGAAGGTCGACTGGTCGGCCTTCTCCCCCAGCTTGCGCAGGTCAGATTCGAACACGAGCGCCGCGCCCTTGCCGGCATCAGAAGAGGCGACGCGCGCCGTCTCGCAGTTGACGGAGATGGAATAGAGCGCCATGCCCCTGCCGTGGACGCCCCACTTGTCCATATGCGCCGAATCGAGCTTGGAGGTGACGCGCGGCTCGAAGATGCGCTCGTGCATCTCAGGCGGGATGCCGTCGCCGTCGTCGATGACCGTGATGCGGCGGCGATCCCCCTCGCGCGATACGGCCATGAGGATCGTGCGCGCATGGGCGTCGCGGGCGTTGCGGAGCGCCTCGATGACGATATCTTCGGTCGAGCGGATGTCGTGCGCGGCCTGGCGCCGCTCGGCCTCCTCGCTGCGCAGGCGCACGAATCCGTTGCCGAAGTCGTCTTCAACGCGAAACGGCGAGACACTGCTCGCCGTTTCGATGAAGTCTTTCAGGGTGCCCTCGCCCACGGGGATGGTTACTTGGCGATGCCGACCGCGCGGCTTTCGCGGATGACGACGACCTTGACCTGGCCGGGATACTGCATCTCGTTCTCGATGCGGTGCGCGATGTCGTGCGCCAGCACAACCGTGGCGGCTTCGTCAACCTGCTCGGGCTCGACCATGACGCGGACCTCGCGGCCGGCCTGGATGGCATAGGTGCGCTCGACGCCCTTGTAGGAGTTCGCGATCTCCTCGAGCTTCTCAAGGCGCTTGATGTAAGCGTCGAGGGTCTCCTTGCGGGCGCCGGGACGGGCGGCGGACACGGCGTCGGCGGCCTGCACGAGCACGTCGAGGACGCTGTCGGGCTCGACGTCGTTGTGATGCGCCTCGATCGCGTGCACGATCTCGGGACGCTCGCCGAAACGGCGCGCGAGGTCGGCGCCGATGACGGCGTGGCTGCCCTCGACCTCGTGGTCGACGGCCTTGCCGAGGTCATGCAGCAGGCCCGCGCGCTTGGCGGGGACCGGGTCGAGGCCGAGCTCGGAGGCCATCACGCCGGAGAGATAGGCGACCTCGAGGGAGTGGTTGAGGACGTTCTGGCCGTAGGAGGTGCGGTAGCGCAGACGGCCGAGCGTGTGGACGACCTCGGGATGGAGGTCATGGATGCCCGTGTCGAAGGCGGCCTGCTCGCCCGCCTCCTGGACGCGCTGGTTGACGAGGGTCTCGGCCTTCTTGAACATCTCCTCGATGCGCGCGGGGTGGATGCGGCCGTCAGCGATGAGGTTCTCCATCGTGACGCGGCCGATCTCGCGGCGGACGGGATCGAAGCAGGAGATCGTGACGCACTCGGGGGTGTCGTCGATGATCAGGTTGGTGCCGGTCAGCTGCTCGAAGGAGCGGATGTTGCGGCCCTCGCGGCCGATGATGCGGCCCTTGAGGTCGTCGGAGGGGATGTGGATCGTCGAGACGGTGCTCTCGGCGGAGTGGTCGGCGGCGACGCGCTGGATCGCGAGGCTTAAGATGGAGCGGGCGCGCTTGTCGGCCTCCGCCTTCGTGCGGGCCTCCGCGTCGCGGATGATCGCGGCGGACTCGTGGGTGACCTCGTCCTTGAGGGTGTCGAGCAGCTCGACCTTGGCCTCCTCGGGCGTCATGCCGGCAACGCCCTCCAGACGGCGCGTGACCTCCTTGACTGCCTCGTCGAGCTCGACGGAGCGCTTGTCGAGCTGGCCCTGGAGGGACGAGATCTGATGCTCGCGCGCGTCGAGGGACTCGACGCGGCGGTCGAGCGACTCCTCGCGCTGGGACAGGCGGTTCTCGGCCGCGCGGACCTCCTTCAGGCGCTCGCGGTTCTCGGCCTCGGCCTCCTGCTTGAGCTTGAGGGCCTCGTCCTTGGCCTCGACGATCGCCTCGCGGCGCAGGGATTCGGCCTCGCGCTCAGCGTCGGCGCGGGTCGACTCGGCCTCGCTTTTCGCCTTGGCCACCATGTCCTGCGCTTCCTGGGCGGCGCGCTTGGTGGAAGAGTTGGCGATAAAGCGCGTGATGACGAAACCGATGAGGGCGCCGACGACGATGCCGACGACGGCCCAGATGACTTCAACGGGCATGTGCTCCTCCTTTCCCAACATCACAACGATATCAGGGGTTCATAGGTGTGTTCATGGGTGGGTGCCGGCATAAATGCCGGGCAAGAGCGCATGCGCCGGATGAGAGCAAATCTATGGAGTTGTCTCTATATGAAACGCCCTATCTGGGCGCCAACACTCAAGCCCTACCATCATAAGGCTTTTTCGACCAGAAGTTGAAGCAACATTGAAAAAATGCTCCGATCGGCACAATCATGCCAGTTGGAGGGGCCGGAGGATCACCCCATGAGCATCGATCGCTCAGCGGTTGCGCGTCGATTCCCACCACGTCCGCGCGGCCGAGGAGGCAATCGAGGACGAGAACCCCTTCCCCACCAAACGGCGGTATGCGGCCTCTCGCGCGTTCTTCGCACGTGGAGGCTTTCGCTCGAGGAGGTCCAGGGCGCGCGAGAGCTCGACGTCGCTGCCGGCTTCCGCGGCGTCGAGATAGGATTCGACATGAGCGGGATCGATCCCGTGGGAGGCGAGCTCGCGAGCGATGCCCGCGCAGCCTTTGCCGGCGGCCAGACGGCAGCGGACGAGCACGTCGGCGAAACGCGCGTCATCGACGAGCCCGCATTCGACGGCGCGGCCGACCGCCTCCTCCGCGACC
>ERZ1034920.294-NODE-294-length-41249-cov-7.172137_pt1 | contig 41249 bp, 39 predicted proteins | sample MGYA00520688_ERZ1034920 | MGnify/ENA primary metagenome ERZ1034920 (study PRJEB33766, sample SAMN09781785) | gut metagenome | biome: gut microbiome | host: Homo sapiens | place: Madagascar | study: EMG produced TPA metagenomics assembly of the PRJNA485056 data set... | reverse complement strand
GCGGTGGCCGACAACTCCGGCGCTCGCAAGGTGCAGTGCATCAAGGTTCTCGGCGGCTCCAAGCGCCGTTACGCGAGCCTCGGTGACGTGATCATCTGCAGCGTCAAGGAAGCGATCCCCAACGCCCCCGTCAAGAAGGGCGATGTGGTCCGCTGCGTCATCGTGCGCCTGAAGAAGGAAGTGCGTCGCAAGGACGGCAGCTACATCAAGTTCGACCAGAACGCCTGCGTTCTGATCAACAACGATGGCACCCCCCGCGGCACGCGCGTCTTCGGCCCCGTTGCCCGCGAGCTGCGCGACAAGAAGTACCTGAAGATCGCGTCTCTGGCGCCGGAAACGCTGTAGGGGAGGTGTGCTAGGAAATGAGCGGAATGCATGTTAAGAAGGGCGACCGCGTCAAGGTGCTCTGCGGCAAGGACAAGGGCAAGGAGGGCGAGATCCTCCGCGCCATCCCCCAGAAGCAGCGCGTCGTCGTCGAGAAGGTGGGCCTGATCAAGAAGGCCATGCGTCCCACCCAGCAGAACCCCCAGGGCGGCATCATCACGATCGAGGCTCCTATCCATGTCTCCAACGTTATGCTGATCTGCCCGGAGTGCAAGCAGCCGACCCGCGTGAACCATCGTCGCGACGAGAACGGCCGCAAGGTCCGTGTCTGCAAGAAGTGCGGCAAGGACATCGACAAGAAGTAACGTGCAGCCGGCCTTGAGCCGGCTTCACGGCATGGCCCCGGGAAACCGGGGACGCAGGGTTGGAAATCCTGCGTTTAATCCATCGGAAAGGATTTGAAAGACATGACTGCTCCTCGTTTGAAGGAAAAGTACAAGACCGTCGTCGTGCCCCAGCTCGAGAAGGAGCTCGGCATCCAGAACATCAACGAGGTTCCCCGCCTGGAGAAGATCGTTGTGAACATGGGCGTGGGCGCCGCGGCTTCCGACCACAAGCTGCTTGACGCCGCCATGAACGACCTGCGCATCATCACCGGCCAGCAGCCCTGCATCACCCGCGCGAAGAAGTCCATCGCGGGCTTCCACATCCGCCAGGGCATGGGCATCGGCTGCAAGGTGACGCTGCGCGGCGACCGCATGTGGGAGTTCCTGGACCGTCTGCTGTCCACGGCGCTGCCCCGCGTGCGCGACTTCCGCGGCATTTCCCCGAAGAGCTTCGACGGCCGCGGCAACTACTCTCTCGGCATCACCGAGCAGCTGATCTTCCCCGAGATCGAGTACGACAAGGTCGACCGCACGCGCGGCATGGACATCACGTTCGTGACCACCGCGGGCGACAACGAGCGCGCCCTGGCGCTGCTGACCGCGCTGGGCTTCCCGTTCAAGCAGAAGTAAACGGCTTCAAACGTATCTGATTTAGTTCTCAAAGCCCGCACGAGGGTGCGGGCTTGAATGAGGAAAGAAGGAAATGCATGGCTAAGAAATCGATGATCGCCAAGGCGAAGCGCGAGCCGAAGTTCTCGACGCGCCAGCACAACCGCTGCACGCGTTGCGGACGTCCCCGCGCCTACTACCGCAAGTTCGGCCTGTGCCGCGTGTGCCTGCGCGAGATGGCCAACAAAGGCGAACTGCCCGGCGTGACCAAGGCTTCCTGGTAAGAGGAAATCCCACGCTATGGGTGTGCCGGCGCGAGAGGCGTAGGCGTTACGGGCGCCGACGAACCGAGCGTCGAGTTCATCAAGGACCAAAGGAGAAATCAACATGACCATGACCGATCCCATCGCAGATATGCTTACGCGCGTGCGTAACGCAAACTCTGTCGGCAAGGAGACGGTGACCATGCCGTCCAGCAAGAAACTTGTCGAGATTGCCCGAATCATGCAGGAGGAGGGCTACATCCAGCGTTACGACGTCGTCGAGGGCGATCCGCGCCCCACGCTGGAGATCGTTATGAAGTACGGTGAGAAGAAGGCCAAGACCATCCGCGGCATCAAGCGCATCTCCAAGCCGGGTCTGCGCATCTATGCCGGCAAGGACGAGCTGCCCCGCGTTCTGGGCGGCCTCGGCACGGCTATCATCTCCACGAGCCAAGGTGTCATGACCGACCGCGACGCCCGTCAGAAGGGCATCGGCGGCGAGGTCGTCGCCTACATCTGGTAGGAAAGGGAGGTTTGACATGTCTCGTATCGGCAAGCACCCCATTGACGTTCCCGCCGGCGTGCAGGTGACCATCGACGGCCACGTCGTCACCGCCAAGGGCGCCAAGGGCGAGCTCACCCGTGAGTTCAATCCGATTATGATCATCAAGCAGGAAGGCGAGCAGATCATCGTCGAGCGTCCGGACGACAGCCGCGAGGCCAAGAGCCTGCACGGCCTGACCCGTACGCTGATCCACAACATGGTCGAGGGCGTCGCCACCGGCTTCTCCAAGAAGCTGCAGCTGGTCGGCGTCGGCTACCGTGCCGCCCTGAAGGGCAAGGACCTCGAGCTGCAGCTGGGCTACTCCCACCCGGTTCTGGTCGCGTGCCCCGACAACATCACGTTCGAGTGCCCTTCGCAGACCGAGATCGTGGTGTCCGGCCCCAGCAAGGAGCAGGTCGGCCAGGTTGCCGCCAACATCCGCGCATGGCGCAAGCCCGAGCCGTACAAGGGCAAGGGCATCCGCTACGACGGCGAGCGCATCCGCCGCAAGCTGGGCAAGGCCGCCAAGGGCGACTAATCAGCGGGCAATTAACGGTTTTTAGAGCGAAGGAAGTATCATGAACAAGCTTCAGGAAAAGAAAGCCAGGCTTGCCCGCCGCCATCGTCGTGTCCGCGGCAAGATCTCCGGCACTGCTGAGCGTCCGCGTCTGTGCGTGACCCGCAGCAACAGCAACATCTACGTGCAGATCGTCGACGACGTCGAGCACAAGACCCTGTGCGGCGTGTCGACCCTGGGCCCCGACTTCAAGGCGACGGGCAAAAGTGGTGCCAACGTCGAGGGCGCGACCGCTCTCGGCGAGATCGTGGGCAAGAAGGCCCAGGAGTGTGGCATTACGGAAGTCGTGTTCGACCGCGGCGGCCATCTGTATCACGGGCGCGTGAAGGCTCTCGCCGACGCCGCTCGCGAGGCCGGCCTGAAATTCTAAGAAGGGGTTGTAGTATATGGCTCGCAAACAACAGCAGCAGCACGACGCCGGGGTTCCCGAGCTCCAGGAGCGCGTCGTCTACATCAACCGCGTGTCCAAGGTCGTCAAGGGCGGCCGCCGCTTCGCGCTCACCGCGCTGGTGGTGGTCGGCGACGGCAACGGCCGCGTCGGCGTGGGCATGGGCAAGTCCTCCGAGGTTCCCACCGCCATCAAGAAGGGCGTCGAGGATGCCAAGAAGAACATGTTCTCCGTGCCGCTGACCGAGAACAAGACGCTCCCGCATGACATCATGGGCGAGTACGGCTCCGGCCGCGTCCTCATCCGTCCCGCCGTCCCCGGCACCGGCGTTATGGCCGGCGGCGCGGTGCGTGCGGTCATGGAGCTCGCGGGCGTGCAGGACGTCATCACCAAGTCCCTGGGCACCAGCAACGCGATGAACGTCGTCAAGGCTGCCGCCGAGGGCCTCAAGAACATGGAGAGCCCCGAGCAGGTTGCCGCCCGTCGCGGCGTCTCGGTGGACAAGATCTTTGGCCGTAAGGAGGCTTAAAGATGGCTGAGGCGAAAAAGACCCTGCGCATCACCCAGGTGAAGAGCTCCATCGGCTACAAGAAGGACCAGCTCGCCACGCTGCGCTCGCTGGGCCTGGGCAAGATCGGCCGCACGGTGGATCAGGTCGACAACGACGCGATCCGCGGCATGATCTTCAAGGTGAAGCACCTCGTCGAGGTGGAGGAGCTGTAAGAGTTCCGCCGTTCTGCCGAACGGCGGAACCTGCCGACGTTGCGGCTGCCCGAGGCACCTCGGGCAGCCTCACTGACTTTTTTGTAAATGTGAGAACACGTTTGCAGAATGCTTCTCAATTAAGGTAGAATACGCGATTGGCGCTGTCTGCAAGGCGGTGCCAATCGTGCGTATAGAAGGAAGTTTGCTGGCGGCGAGCTGCCAGCACCGGGGGAGAGGCCCCCGGGGCGACGAAAAGGAGTTGCAAAACATGGAACTGAAGGATCTCAAGCCGGCTGCAGGCGCAACCAAGAACCGCAAGCGCGTGGGCCGCGGTCCCGCCTCCGGCACCGGCAAGACCGCCGGTCGCGGCATGAACGGCCAGAAGTCCCGTGCGGGCGGCGGCAAGGGTCCCCGTTTCGAGGGCGGCCAGACCCCTCTGGCGATGCGCCTTCCGAAGCTGCCCGGCTTCAAGAACCGCAACCGTGTGGAGTACCTGCCCGTCAACGTCAGCCGTCTCGAGGAGAAGTTCGAGGCCGGCGACGTCGTGGACGGCGAGAGCCTGAAGGCCAAGGGCATCATCAAGCATGCCGACGCCCTGGTGAAGGTTCTGGGCGATGGTGACATCACCAAGGCCCTGACGGTGAAGGTTGATAAGGTTTCCGCTTCCGCGAAAGCGAAGATCGAAGCGGCCGGCGGAAAGGTCGAAGAGCCTTGCTAAGCTCCATTATCGATGCATTCAAGGTCCCGGAGCTGCGTAAGAAGATCCTCTTCACGCTGGCGATCCTGGCCTTGTACCGTCTGGGCGCCTACATCCCGGTGCCGGGCATCCCGATGAACGAGTTCGCCAACGCGTTCTCTCAGGCGGGCGTGTCCATGACGATGATCGACCTGTTCACGGGCGGTGCATTGTCAAACTTCTCGGTGTTCTCGCTGGGCATCATGCCCTACATCACGGCATCCATCATCATGCAGCTGATGCAGGGCGTCATCCCCGCCGTGGGACGCTGGTCGCGGGAGGGCGAGACCGGACGGCGCAAGATCACGCAGATCACGCGTTACCTGACGCTGGTCCTGGGCCTCATCAACGCCATTGGCTATCTGCTGCTGTTCAAGTCGCCGCAGTACGGCGTTGTGTTCAGCACCGAGGTCCCCGAGATCCTCACCGACATCATCGTGGTCTTCACGCTGGTGGCGGGCACCGCGTTCATCATGTGGATGGGCGAGCTCATCACCCAGCGCGGCGTGGGCAACGGCATGTCGCTGATCATCTTCATCAGCATCGTGTCGCGCGTTCCGTCCGCCATCTACTCGTCCATCACGCAGAGCTCCGCGGACATGGGCATGGCCATCGCCATCACGGCCCTCATCGTGATCGTGGTCCTGATCTGCATCCCGCTCATCATCTTCGTTGAGCGTGCGCAGCGCCGCATCCCGGTGAACTACGCCAAGCGCGTCCAGGGCCGCAAGATGTTCGGCGGTCAGTCCACGTACCTGCCGCTCAAGGTGAACGCCGCGGGCGTCATCCCGATCATCTTCGCGAGCTGCATCATCTACTTCCCGGCCCAGCTGGCGGCGCTGTTCAACGTCGACTGGCTGACTGGGGTCGCAGATGCGATGGCCGCGGGCTGGGTCAACTGGATCCTGACGGTTCTGCTGATCGTCTTCTTCGCGTACTTCTACACCTCCATGGTGTTCAACCCCGAGGAGACGAGCGACAACCTGCGCAAGAACGGCGGCTTCATCCCCGGCGTGCGCCCCGGTTCCGCCACCGTGCAGTACATCAAGGACGTCCTGCACCGCGTGACGCTGCCCGGCGCGATCTTCATCGCCGCGATCGCCGTCATCCCGTCGATCCTGTTCTACTTCACGGGCAACCAGCTGATCCAGGCGTTCGGCGGCACCTCCATCCTCATCATGATCAGCGTCGCGCTCGACACGATGGGCAAGGTGGAGAGCCAGCTGAAGATGCACAACTACGACGGCTTCTTCAAGTAAGGGTTCCGGTGGTCTGACGACCACCGGAACGGGCTGCCGCTGCGGGCCCCTCTCGCACCGGATCTTCGCGCGATCCTCGGAGCTTGCGTACCAAAGTACGCGGCGCTCCGACGATCCCACGAATCTCCGGCACGAGAGGGGCCCTCGCTGTCTTTACGAACGGGCGCATGATTCATTTATTTTGATGCATCGGGATCGTTTGATACGCCAAATCGCAAGGATCCGGGGTTTTATCCGGATCCTTTTCTGTTTATGGGGCGGGAATGTGCATAAATGCAATTCTGATTGAGTTTGCTCTGCTAGAATAGAACGGTCGATCTGAGATCGTTCCAATCGAAAGGAATCCAAATGAACATAGTTCTGTTGGGCGCCCCGGGCGCCGGCAAGGGTACGCAGGCCGCCAAGCTCATCGAGGAGTTCGGCACCGCCCACATCTCCACGGGCGACATGCTGCGCGCCGCCGTCAAGGCGGGCACGCCGCTGGGCAAGAAGGCCAAGTCCTACATGGATGCCGGCGATCTGGTTCCCGACGACGTCATCATCGGTCTCGTGCTCGAGCGTCTGCAGGAGCCCGACACCGCCAACGGCTTCATCCTCGACGGCTTCCCCCGCACCTCCGCGCAGGCCGTGGCCCTCGACGCCGAGCTCGGCAAGATGGAGCGTCCGCTGACGGCCGCCCTGCTCATCGATGTCGAGCCCGAGGTCATCGTCAAGCGCCTGACCTCACGCCGCATGTGCAAGGAGTGCGGCTACATCGGCTCCGTCGCCGACGCCGCATGCCCCAAGTGCTCTGGCGAGATGTACCAGCGTGACGACGACAACGAGGCCACCGTGCGCAACCGCCTCGACGTGTACGAGAAGTCCACGGCTCCGCTGATCGACTACTACCGCGGCTGCAACCTGCTGGTCACCATCGACGGCGACCGTGATGTCGATGTCGTGTACGCCGACGTCAAAAAGGCGCTGGGCTGCTAATCGAAGCAGATCCGTACGCGGCACCCCCGCGCGCCTGACCGCCGGGACGAGCCGCTGAGAGGGGCGGGCCTGCTTGCGGGCCCGCCCCTTTTTCGCGCATCGCGAATCCTCCGGACGCCTTCCTCGTTCCCGCGATGCGCCTTCCGCAAACCCCCGATCCGCCGTTTCCAGACGGCCTGACGGAGCCGATCCATGCCAACCGTTCGCGCCAACATAGCCTATGCTTATCGCGAGTTCGAGCGCGACCACGGCGCCTCGGCCCGGCGCATCGCCAAGCGCGTCGCACTCATGCTGCTCATCGCGCTGGTGCTCGAGATCTTCGTCTTCAACATCAACTTCTACGCATCGAGCGGCTACAACTCCGTCAACGTCAACGACCGCCTGGAGCTGCGCGAGCCCTCGGAAGGCACCTACCTGCTCACCGAGGCCGACCACGTGATCGAGCTCACCGACCTCAACATGCAGGTGCGCAACGTCTGGCTCGACTTCGACTACCGCCAGCCCGCGCAGCAGGTCACGATCAAGATTCAATTCACCGACGACGCGCACCATACCTACTTCGACACGACCGAGTACACCATCGGCGTGCCCGAGGTCGAGGTGTCCACCCTCGTCGCGCAGAGCGAGTACCTCAACCTCAACACGAGCGGCATGGTGGACGACCTGCGCATCGAGGTGGTCGGCGACGACGTCGATTACCCCATCCGCCTCAACAACGTGGTGCTCAACGCGCGCCATCCCTTCGAGTTCAACACGACGCGGTTTTTGATCGCGGCGGGCGTCCTGCTGCTCGCCTGCGCGTTCCGCCCCAAGTCGTCGATCTACCGCATCGGCATCAATTCTCATCTTAAGTTCTCCAAGGGCGTCATCATCGCGACGCTCGTGGTCGAGCTGTTCCTGATGAGCTCGTACATGCTCTTCGGCTCCAACCTGGTGGGCGTGGCGACGAGCGGCTACAACAGCGGCTCGTGGGACGGCTACAGCATCGCCAACACCTTCGAGGTGGGCGGCGACAATGCCCAGCAGTACGCCGAGCTCGCCAAATCGATGACCGAGGGCAAGCTCTACCTCGAGGAGGAGCCGCCCGACTGGCTCAAGGAGATGGACGACCCCTACGATCGCGGGGCGCGCGACGAGCTGCAGAAGGCGACGGGGGAGGACTACCTGTTCGACGTCGCCTACCACGACGGGCATTACTACGTCTACTTCGGCGTCGTGCCGGTGATCCTGTTCTACCTGCCGTTCTACCTGCTGACGGGGGCCAGCTTCCCCACGGCGATAGGCGTGCTGCTCGCGGTCGCCGCCTTCACGATCGGCTGCTCGGCACTGCTGCACCGGTTCGCGCGCTTCCATTTCAAGCAGGTGAGCCTGGGACTGTACCTGCTGCTCCAGATTCCGCTTGTCATGTGCAGCGGCGTGCTGTACCTGCTCAAGTTCCCGACGTTCTACTCGCTGCCGATCTCGCTGGGTTTGGCGTTCTCGGTGTGGGGCCTGTACTTCTGGACCTGCGGGCGCACGGCGCGGCGCCGCTGCGCGTGGTATCTGGCGGGCTCTCTGTGCATGGCGCTCGTCGCGGGATGCCGCCCTCAGCTTCTGGTGCTGTCGCTTCTGGCATTTCCGCTGTTCTGGCGTCCCTACGTCACCGAGCGGAGGCTGTTCACCCGGCGTGGCGCCGTCGAGTTCGCCTGCCTGATCGGTCCCTACCTCGTCGTCGCGGCGGGGCTGGGCGCCTACAACTACGCGCGCTTCGGGTCGTTCACCGACTTCGGCGCCAACTACAACCTCACCGTCAACGACATGACCAAGCGCGGCTGGAACATCGGACGCCTCGCGCCGGCGCTGTTCTCGTACTTCCTGCAGCCGGCGAGCGTTTCGGGGGCCTTCCCGTTCCTGCATGCCGCGCCGTTCGAGACGACCTACATGGGGCAGACCATCAAGGAGGTCACCTTCGGCGGCATCCTGGCGTGCCTGCCGCTTCTGTGGGTGCTGCCCTTCGCGCGCCGCATCCTGCGCATGCGCTCCGCTCAGCGCGCCACGCATACGGTGGCGGGCGTGATCGCCGCGCTTTTGATCGGCGGCGTTATCATTGCCATCGCGGATGCCGAGATGGCGGGCATCCTCCAGCGCTACTACGCCGATTTCAGCTTCATGTTCCTGGCGTCGGCGGTGCTGCTGGTGTTCATCGTCAACGAGAACCTGCAGAGGGACGCCGTGTCCACCAATCTGCTCATGAAGGTGCTCTTGGCGGCGGTGGCCGTTTCGGTGGCCTACAGCACGCTTCTGTGCTTCGTCCCCGAGACGGGATGGGTCTCCGACGTGTATCCGTGGGCTTATCAGGATATCGTCGAGATGGTCCAGTTCTGGACCTAAGGATGGTAAAGGTTCCGCGCCGACGCCCGAGGGCTTGCGCGGATCGGTTTTTCCGCGGCGCCTGCGGGAGCGGGCCGTCGCGAGGGAGCGTTTGAAAGGAGAGATGACATGGAACTGATCATCGCTGCCGATTACGACGAGATGAGCCGCCTGGCCGCCGACAAGATCGCGGCCCAGCTGAAGGCCAAGCCCGACTGCGTGCTGGGCCTTGCGACGGGATCCACGCCCATCGGCCTGTACGCGCAGCTCGTGGCCGACTGCAAGGCGGGCGACATCAGCTTCGCCGATGCCACGACGTTCAACCTTGACGAGTACCGCGGCCTCGCGCCCGACCACAATCAGAGCTACCGCTACTTCATGCAGGACAACCTGTTCGACCACGTCGATGTCGACGTCGCGCGCACGCATGTGCCCGACGGCGCCAACCCGGACGCCCAGGCCGCCTGCGACGCCTACGAGGCGGCCATCGAGGAGGCGGGCGGCATCGACCTGCAGCTGCTCGGCCTCGGCCACAACGGCCACATCGGCTTCAACGAGCCGATGGACTCCTTCCCGGTCACCACGCATGTGGTCGGCCTCACAGAGAGCACGATCAACGCCAACAGCCGCCTGTTCGACTCCATCGACGAGGTGCCGCGCGAGGCGTACACGATGGGCGTGGGCACGATCATGAAGGCACGCAGCATCCTGGTGGTGGCCAGCGGCGCCGACAAGGCCCAAATCGTCCATGACGCGTTCTTCGGCCCCGTCACGCCCCAGGTGCCCGCGTCGGTGCTGCAGCTGCATCCCGACGTGACCGTCATCGTCGACGCGGAGGCGGGCAAGCTATGCGAATAACGGGCGGAAACGTCTTCTCGGGCGGCGCGTTCGTCGAAGCGGCGGTGGAGATCGCCGACGGCCGCATCGCCGCCCTTGCGCCCTCTCAGGCCACCTCGGCGGCTGAGGGGGACATCGATGCGACGGGCTGCTACGTGGTGCCCGGCTTCATCGACATCCACTTCCACGGATGCGTGGGGGCCGACCTGTGCGACGCGACGGGGGAGGCCCTCCGCGCGATCGCACGCCATGAGGCGTCGCGCGGCGTGACCGCGATCTGCCCGGCGACGATGACCTATCCCGAGGAGCTCCTGACCTCCGTCGCCCGCACGGCGGCCGCGTTCGAGCCGGCCGCTGACGAGGCGGCGCTCGTGGGCATCAACATGGAGGGGCCGTTCATCTCCCCGGACAAGATCGGCGCGCAGAATCCCGCCTACGTGCAGCGCGCCGACGCCGCGATGCTCCGCCGCATCCAAAAGGAGGCGGGCGGCCTGGTCAAGCTCGTAGACATCGCGCCTGAGGAGACGGGTGCGCTCGAGTTCACGGCGGAGGTGGCCGACGAGGTGCGCGTGTCGCTCGCGCACACCTGCACCGACTACGACACCGCGCGCGCGGCGTTCGAGCGCGGCGCGCGCCATATGACCCATCTGTACAACGCGATGCCGGGACTGCATCATCGCAAGCCGGGTCCCATCGCCGCCGCCTGGGAGGCCCCCGAGGCAACGGTCGAGCTGATCTGCGACGGCGTGCACGTCCACCCGGCGATGGCGCGGCTGACGTTCGCGCTTTTCGGAGCCGAGCGCATCTGCCTGATCAGCGATTCGATGCGCGCCTGCGGCCTCGAGGACGGCACGTACGACCTGGGAGGCCAGGACGTGACGGTGCGCGGCAACGTGGCGACGCTCGCCGACGGCACCATCGCCGGCTCGGTGACCGACCTGGCGGCGTGCGTGAAGGTTGCCGTGCGCCAGATGGGCGTGCCCTTGGAGGACGCCGTGCTGGCGGCGACGCTCACGCCCGCCCGCGCCATCGGGATCGACGACGAGCGAGGGTCGCTCGAGGTGGGAAAGATCGCCGACGTGGTCGTGCTGGACGAGGAGCTTGACGTCAAGCATGTGATCGTGCGCGGCCGCCTCTTGCAGGGCGGCTCGGCAAGGTAGGCGATCCGTTAGGCAGGCCGTTGCATCAGCAGGGTCGCGCTGCCGATCCACTCTGCCGGAATCGATCGGCGGCGGCAAGCGGCAAGCGGCAAGCGACAAGCCCGCTTCTCCGAGCGTCTTGCGACGCGGATGGAGAGGCGGGCTTTTTTGTTGCATCGGGGTGCGGCTAGCAGGCTGTCCCCTGAACGTATTTGCAGATCAGGATGAGGTTTTGAGGAATCAAAAGGTACACGTTTTGACGTACCTTTAAAGAACCTCATCATTATACACATCCTCCAAGCGGTGAACCACAGCAAACCGCTTTTTCACATTGCAAAATGCTTGTAATGGGCGCCCCCGATCCGGGGCATCCCTTTTCACGCCCCCGTTCGGGCACCCCTTTCCCCCTGTCAAAACGTGTACGTTTTCGTGCGCCCCTCCCGCAGGGGCGCACGAAGCGCGCCTTGGGAAGGGAGGGATCGAGATGCCTGCAGCCGTAGCCGCCGCGCCGCGCGAGCGCGCCCAGCGCACCTCCCCCTGCCTGCCGCTCGGGCGCCGCACGCCCAAGGGCCGCGAGCGCTGGTACCTGCTGCGCGTGCCGGAGGGCCGCGAGGCGGCGACCTGCGCCGAGCTCAAGCGCCTGGTGCCCGGCGACCTCCTGAAGGACGCCTTCGCCCTGCGCAAGGAGCGCTGGTTCAAGCGGGCGGGGGAGTGGTCTCTCGTTCCCGTTGACATGTACCGCGGTTACGCGTTTGCGGTGTCGCCCGACGCGGCTGGGCTCGCCCGCGCGCTGTCGCGCCTCACCCTGCCGGCGGCGCTCGTGGGGACGGAGTCCCGCAGCTGGGCGCCGCTTGATGACGAGGTCGCCTCCTGGTACGCCTCCGTCGCCGACGAGGGGCACGTCATCCGCAGCTCCACCGCCGTCATCGTCGACGGCGTCCTGCGCGTGACCGAGGGCCCGCTCGTGGGCCAGGAGGCGCGCATCTCCAAGGTCGACCGCCACCGCCGCCGCTGCATGGTGCGCGTGGCGGACGGCGACGGCGGTTTCGCCGAGCAGGCCGCCATCGACGTGCCGTTCAAGAGCTGACGTGGCGACGGCTGTTTTCAAGCATCACCGCAACTGCAGGAACACGGGATCAGGGTCGGGATCTTTGTCGATGGGAAGTTACGAAGGAAACATGCCCTCAGCAACTGAGGGGGAGGGGGTACTCGACGTTCCTCGTAGGCATACGGGGGCTGGCGTGATAACCGCTCTCGAAGAGTCGGTGCTGGAGGCATCCGCTTCCAATGCCCACACGAATGCCGAGCCCAATTCAACGCTCCCGTATCCCGGAAGCGAGGCGTTCGCGGATGCGTGCCGCAGGCTCGACAGCAGGCCTTTCGGCTACCGAGTCGCCAAGCGCGCGTTCGACATCGCGTTCAGCGCGGTCGTCATCGTCGTCGGCTTCATCCCCTGTGCCGTTCTGTCAGTCGCTATCGCGGCCGACACGAAGGGCTCGCCCATCTACACGCAGGAGCGCGTGGGACGTCTTGGCAGGCCGTTCCGCATCTACAAGTTCCGCTCAATGGTCGTCGACGCCGACGACGTGCAGAAGTACCTCGCCCCCGCTCAGCTCGTCCAGTGGGAGCGCGAGCGCAAGGTGGACGACGACCCCCGCATCACGCGCCTGGGCCGCATCCTGCGCCGCACCAGCCTCGACGAGCTCCCGCAGTTCCTGAACGTGCTGGGGGGCCAGCTGAGCGTCATCGGCCCGCGAGCGATCACCAAGGCGGAGTTGGTGCACTACGGCGCGGACGCGCCGCTCCTGCTCTCTGTTCCCCAGGGCATCACCGGAGCCTGGCAGGCCGGCCCCCGTAACGAGGCAACTTTCGAGAATGGCGAGCGGCAGGAAATCGAGCTCGGCTACGCGCGGCACGCGAGCCTCGGAGAGGACATCCGCGTGTTCGGCTCCACCTTCGGTGCGATGTTCGGCAAGAGGAGGTCGGGCCGATGAGCGCCGCATCCGAGGACATCCTGGTCTCCGTCATCGTTCCGACGTTCAAGCGGGCTGACCGCCTCCCGGCCGCCCTCGAATCGTTGCTCGCCCAGGACCACCGCCGCATCGAGGTCGTCGTCGCGAACGACAACGTGCCGGGCTCGGAATGGGACAGGGCCACGCGAGGCCTGATCGCCCGCTACGAGGCGGCGGACCCCCGCATCCGCTCCGTGCACACTTCCGGCGGGACGGGCGGCGGCGCGGCGCGCAACCTCGCCTGCGCCGAGGCCCGGGGCGAGTACCTCGCGTTCCTGGACGACGATGACGAGTTCCTGCCCGACAAGGTGTCGACCCAGCTCGCCTTCATGCTGGAGCGCGGGCTCGACATGAGCTGGCAGGACGTCTCCTGGTACGACGAGTCCGGGAGGCTCGTCGAGCACCGCCGCCTCGACCACTGCCGCGACTTCTCGCGCGAGGGCCTGCTGCGGGCGCACCTGCTCACGCCGATCTCGCCCACCTCGATTTACATGCTTAAGAAATCCCTCTTCGAGCGGACCGAGGGGTTCGGCGAGGTGGCCACCGGCCAGGACTGGTGGCTGATGCTGCGCTGCATCGAGGCGGGGGCGCGCATCGGCTACATGCCGAAGGTCCACGTGAGGCAGCACCTCCATTCCGGCGGGCGGCTCTCGGTCGGTCGCAACAAGATCGCCGGCGAGGAGGCCCGCCACGCCAAGGTGCGCGAGTACTACCCGCTGCTCTCGAAGAGGGAGATCGCCTACGTGGAATTCCGGCACAACGCCGCGCTCGCCTTCGCGTGCATGCGCGGCGGCATGCCGGCGGACGCCGCGCGCTACACGGCGCGCGCCCTGCAAGCGTCCCCCTCTTCATGTGTGCGGGAGGGGTTCAAGTTCTTCACCAGGGGCAAGCGGTGACGCGTCCCCCGGACGGATGGGAAGGAAGGCACGAGGATGAATATAGCGATAGCCGGCATGGGGTACGTGGGCCTCTCGCTCGCGGTGCTCCTCGCACAGCGAAACGACGTGACGGCTGTGGACGTGCTGTCCGAGAAGGTGGACATGCTCTCCAAGTGGAGGAGCCCCATCCGCGACGAGGAGATAGAACGTTTCCTCGCAGACGCGGAGTCGGGTGTGCGCTCGCTCTCACTCAGGGCCACTCTCGACGGCCGCGCCGCGTACTCGCAGGCTGGGCTCGTCGTCATCGCGGCACCCACCAATTACGACCCCGACCGCAACTTCTTCGACACGTCGTACGTTGAGCAGGTCGTGGAGCTGGTGTTGGAGGTAAACCCGCAGGCAATCATGGTCATCAAGTCGACCGTTCCCGTCGGATACACCGATGAGCTGTGCGCCAGATACCCGCAGGGCCGATTCCTCTTCAGCCCCGAGTTCCTGCGCGAGGGGCATGCCCTCTACGACAACCTGCGCCCCTCCCGCATCGTGGTGGGTGTGCCGAAGGCACATCCGGAGCCGGAGCTGCTGCATGACGCCGCCGTGCGCTTCGCGGCGCTGCTGGAAGAGGGCGCCGACCCCGCTGAGCGCGAGCGGGAGAACGCCGACGGCTCCAAGGGCATCCCCGTGCTCGTCATAGAGTCCACCGAGGCCGAGGCGGTGAAGCTCTTCGCCAACACCTACCTGGCGCTGAGGGTCGCCTACTTCAACGAGCTCGACACCTACGCTGCCACGCGCGGCCTGGACGCCAAGAGGATCATCGAGGGCGTGTGCCTGGAGCCCCGCATCGGCTCCCACTACAACAATCCCTCCTTCGGATACGGCGGCTACTGCCTGCCCAAGGACACCAAGCAGCTGCTAGCTAACTATCGCGACGTCCCAGAGAACCTGATCTCCGCCATCGTGGAGTCCAACCGCACCCGCAAGGATTTCGTGGCAGACGAGGTGCTGAAGCGTGTCGCAAAACTAGCCTACTCCGGAACGCCTGCCCCGGTCGTGGGCGTCTACCGCCTCACGATGAAGAGCGGATCGGACAACTTCCGCGCCTCCAGCGTCCAAGGCATCATGAAGCGTGTCAAGGCCAAGGGCGTGCCCGTGGTCGTCTACGAGCCGACGCAGGACGCCCCCGAGTTCTACGGGAGCGAGGTCACGCACGACCTCGATTTCTTCAAGTACCGCTGCGACCTCATCATCGCCAACCGCTGGTCGGATGATCTCTCCGACGTGTCGGAGAAGGTCTACACCCGCGACCTATTCAAAAGGGACTAGGCATGCGCATCCTATTCCTCTCGAACATAAACAATTACCACACCATCAAATGGTGCAGGTTTTTCTCACGCCGGGGGCACGACGTACACGTGGCCGGTTTCGAGCGCCCCGGAAAGGATGCCGCTGCCGAAATCGCGGGGGTTCACATCCATTGGCTGGAGAACGGGAGCAAGCGTCTCGGGTCTGAGTTGCAGAAGCTTGGCTATATGATGACGGTCGGAGAGGCAAGAAGGCTCATCGACGGTCTCGCCCCTGATGTGGTGCACGCCCATTATGCATCGAGTTACGGCCTCGTATGCTCGCTCGCGTGCCGACGCCCATACTACCTGTCAGTATGGGGAAACGACGTCTATGCGTTTCCGAGGAGGTCCCCGCTGCACCGCTTGCTGCTCAAGAAAGCACTTCGCGGATGCACCTGGCTGCTCTCGACGAGCGAGGCGATGGCCCAGGAGACGAGGAAGTACACGGACAAGCCGATCGCCATCACCCCGTTCGGCGTCGATATGGAGCTTTTTAACCCTGACAAGCGGGATAGGAGCGCCGGGGGCTTTGTCATCGGGACCGTAAAGGGCCTCGAGAGGAAGTACGGCATCGATACGTTGCTCAGAGCCGTCGCGGAACTGCATGGAAGGCGTCCTGACCTCGGAGTTGAGCTGAGGATCGCCGGCGCCGGCACGCAGGAGTCGGAGCTCAAGGGTTTGGCTGAGAGTCTTGGCATGGGCGGGTACGTCGACTGGCTCGGATTCATTCCCCAGCGCGAGGCCGCTCGGGAATGGGCGAACTTCGATGTGGGAGTGGTCGCAAGCGAAAGTGAAAGCTTCGGTGTCTCTGCGGTCGAATGCCAGGCGAGCGGAACCCCGCTCGTGATCACGGACATACCCGGGCTCATGGAGGCGTGCGACGGCGGCGGGACCGCCCTCGTCGTCCCCCGCAGTGACTACGGGGCGCTCTCCTACGCCATCGAGAGGCTTGCCGACGATCCCTCCCTCCGCGTCTCCATGGGCGCGCGCGGAAGGCGCTACGTCGCCGCGACGTACGAGGTCGACGCCTGTTTCTCGAAGGTCGAGGAGATGTACGAAAGGAACATGGAGGCGCAGCGATGAGGGAAAAGGTCATGCGCGGCATTTATTGCTTGCTCGCCAAGAACCTACCCAGGTCGAGGCGATTCCCGCTCGCGAAAAAGCTTCGGGGGGGGGTCGCTCGCATGATAGGGGCTAGACTGGGCCGCAACGTGAACATAGAGCACGGGGCCGATTTCGACAGCGGGCTCTCCATCGGCGACAACTCCTCCCTCGGTATTGATTCCGAGGCGTTCGGTCCGATTCGGATCGGTCGGGACGTGATGATGGGGCCAGAATGCGTCATCCTCACGCGCAATCACGCCCACTTCCGAACAGACGTGCCGATGATACGGCAGGGCTACGAGGACTACCGGCCGGTGACGATTGGAGACGACGTATGGATAGGTAGGCGTGTGATTATTCTGCCAGGTGTGTCAATCGGGGACGGGGCGATCGTGTCTGCCGGCGCCGTGGTCACCAAGGACGTTGAGCCCTACACGGTCGTCGGAGGTGTTCCTGCAAAGAAGATAAAGGATAGATAGACAATGGTCGAAACGACGATGGGCATTATGCCTGCGGCAATGAGGCGAGCGGCCCAAGCGCGCAAAGAGGAGAGCATCCTCATGTGTGCCATAGTGGCATGCATGCTGGTTCTTCCCATGGCGCCGTTCGGATTCCTTCAAACGCCGCTGTACGCGGTTCTGCTCGCATTATGCCTCTCTCTCGTTGTGGTGTCGATTGCGGCATCGCGACTCCCGTTCGACACACCGCTGGTAGTTTTGGGCGCCGCCATGTTCGCATACCTCACCGCCCACATGGTCGCCGACGGCGGGGGTGCAAGTGATCGGCTGATCCAATGCGCGCTCATGGCGTCCGTTCTGATTGCCGCAAGTCGCTTCGAGTGGAATCAGGGAAGCATAAGAGCTCTGAACAGGGCATTGACTCTCATAGTCATCGCGAGCGCCGCATACTGGATCGTGTCGGGCAGGGTGACCAACTACTATGCCGCGTTTTACGGACATTCGAACGGATTCGCCAACGTCCTCATATGCGCAATCGCCGTCAAGATTATCGAGATGCTTTCTAGGAACGGTCGACGTATTGCCGTATGGGATATCGCGTATTTCGGGATATGCGCAATACTGCTGAGCTTCGCAAATAGCAGGTCTGCAATTTTTACGGTATCCGCAATGATCGCGAGCTTTGCAGTTCTTGCGTTGGTTGGGAGAAAGCGCCGGACAACAACGCTTGCCATTGCCTTGTTCATTGGCGCTGCCGTGATTATGCTTGCCTTCTCGGTGGTTTATCCGTCTCTTTACGGTACGCCTCTGGGAACACAGCTGGAATTGCTTTCGCGGGAATATCTCAACAAGAATTTCTTCTCTGGGCGTGAAGTTGTTTGGAATATGGTGCTTCATGCATTGAGAGGGCATGAGCTTTTTGGTCTGGGCCTTTCAATGGAGCCCTCGATGATTTACAACACAACCTTTTCCTCCCACAATCTTTACCTTCAAACTATGCTTCAGAGCGGAATAATAGGCTTGATATTCGTGTTTCTCATCTTGCTAGTCGTCATCTTGCGGCTCTCAAAACATACCAATCTGACTGCATATCTCGGCATAGCCTTAGTTATCGGAATCGTGGTTCACGAAGGGTTCGAGGTCACTCTCACCCAGAACAATTTCTCTTACGGAGTCATGTATTGGATGGTTATGGGACTATCCATGTCGATATGCGAACGTTCAAGGACTGTCAACAATGACTGAGGCGACCAAAGTGGCAAAATTAGATGAGGCGCTTGTGAGCATCGTAATTCCCGCACGCAATTCAGAGGACTGCATCAAGCGCTCGTTGCTTTCAATACTTAGACAAAGCTACCGCAGCATTGAGGTTTTACTTGTTGATGATGGGTCAGAAGATTCGACGGTACAAGTAGCTAGAGAACTAAACGATCAAAGGGTAGCGGTATTCCAAGGGGGCGGCAGGGGTGTATCTCATGCTCGCAACGTCGGAATAAATGCATCGACTGGGGAATATGTAATGTTCGTTGACGCCGACGATGAGCTCGAATCAGGCGCAGTTTTAAGTGCAGTTAATCTTATCGAGAAGCATGGAAGCGATATGGCGATAGGAGGGGTGCAAAAAGTATGGCCCGACGGAAGACAGGTCAGCTTTGCCATCGCCGCGAAACGCCCCATCGGCTACTACGGATCAACGATATCGGCGGTTCAAGAAGCAACAATCGGGTACTCAAGTACGTTGGATCCTCGTCTCGACTCCTGCCTTCTCACTGGATGCTGGGGACGCATCATAAGGCGAAGCAAGTTGAATGGATGCCGATTCGATGAATCTCTCTCGGTCGGCGAAGATACCGTGTTCAACATAGAGCTTCTCAACATATGCGAAAACATAGTCATTACGTCTGAGGTCTGGTATCGCTATCTCCAAAACTTCAGTTCAACTGTTAACGGCTACAGGGAGCATGCGTTTTACGAAGGGGCGTCATTGATGAAAGCGCTTGACGCTATAGCCGATGGCGAACTCCGGAATGCGATTAGGCGAAGATCCTTGTTTCAATTGGAGGGCGCATGCAGACAGCGTATCGCCCCCGGATGTCCGGAAGATTCCCTTGCGCTCAAAGCTCGCGCGATTCGAAGCGAGCTTAACAAAGGTTACTGGTCTCGGTACTTATCGGAGGGGAAAAGAATTTCGGGAATTGGAGTGAAGCATAGGGTCTTCTTGTTTTTTGCTAAATGGAAAATGACGCGTGCTATGTGTCTAGTGATTGCGTTTGCATATCGATGAGAATCAATCCATTTCACTTCATATGTTTGCCAATTGCAGTTAGGAAGGAACTGGCTAGTATGAGCGGTGCGTCATTGGTGTCGATCCTGATGCCCCTGCAGAACGCAGGCAAAGCCGTAGGTGCGGCGATTCGCAGTGTTGAGGCTCAAACTTATCCTCATATCGAGCTGATATGCGTAGACGATGCATCCGAGGACGGCACAGACTCTATTGTGAAGGGCTTTGCCCAATCAGACAAACGTATTCGCTACTGTCGTCTCGCAAGCAATCGAGGAGTAGGGGCGGCGAGAAATGTCGCCTTGAGGCTTGCGCGAGGTGACTACATTTGTTTTGTCGATGGTGACAATGCGATCGAGTCGGATTTTATAGAAACAATGTTGCGCCGAATGACCGCTGATGCCATGGATATGGCTTGCTGCGGCTATGACAGGGGGCAGGGAGGAGAAGCATACTCCTTTACGGCTGACCCCATATGGCCCAAAGAGCGCGCGCTTCTCGCCCTGGTGTCTGATGAGACGTTCTTCACCTCGCTGTGGAACAAGATGTTTAGAAGGAAGTTACTCATCGCTGATGATGGAGCCCCTTGCCTTTCTCCGAGATGTTTCAAGTTGGGGAAGACGAGGAATGGCTTTCTCGAGCTCTCCAGCGGTGCAGTGGCTGCTCGGTGGTTTCCGAGGTCCTCTATCACTGGAATAGGACCGAGGGGAGTTTATCGTTTCATCAAGGTCTTGATACGGATGAAAAGGCACTTTCTCATATCGGGGCCCGCGAACGCTCCTACCACAATCTGGCCATCCATGACGAGGCGGCTGCTCGATCACAAGCAAGGCTCGCTGCCTCTTTGGTGCAATTCCTGGTCGCACGATACGTCGATCAGGGTTCGGCCGCGAGACTCCGCTACAGCAGCGTATACCACCGTGCGCGTATGGCGGCAGAGATTAGGGGGTCTCTCGAAAGCGAAATCGAGAGTCCTTATCCTACTCATGCAGTTGCGCGCGCCGCGTTTGATGGTAAGGGTGGTGTCTAGTCTATGAGAATAGCTATTATGACAATTCAGTCTGTCAACTACGGCAACCGTCTCCAGAATTACGCGTTGCAAGAGGTGCTACATGCGCAGGGATGCCAAGCTGATTCCCTGCGCAGGCATGCCGGATTCGGGAACTCCTTAGCGGGTACGCTGCGGATCGCGAAGCGCACACTCGGATCCCTTCGAAACCACGGTCGGAAGGCCCTCTTTGCTCGGTTCGACCGACGAATCTCGTTCTCCCGTCTCACGGCATCCCGCGAGTACGTCTCGCCCAACCTCACGGATGCCTACGATGCTTTCGTCATGGGATCGGACCAGATCTGGAACCCCGACTTCGACTTCAACAGCGATTTGGAGTACCTGCCGTTCGTCCCCAGCGCCCAGAAGGTTGCCTACGCCGCCAGCTTCGGGGTGTCCCGCGTCACGGAGGACCGAGCACTCACCGCGTCCTGCCTGCGCGACATCCCCTCAATTTCTGTACGCGAGGACGCTGGCGCGACAATCGTGGAGGATCTTACAGGTGTCCGTCCCGAGGTGGTGCTCGATCCTACGATGCTTCTCAGCATCGACGAGTGGGGTACTGTCGCGAAGAGGCCGGAGATGCCGAACGCCGGTAGTCCTTTCATGCTCAAGTACGTACTCGGTGACGACGCGCATGAGGAGACGATGGCTAGCCTTGCACGTGAGCGCGACTTAGTTGTCGTTGACCTGAAAGACAAGTCGCTCCCGGTCGGACCAGCAGAGTTCGTGTGGCTCATCGCCAATGCCTCCATGGTGTGCACGGACAGCTTCCATGCGAGCGTCTTCTCGCTGCTATTCCATCGGCCCTTCGTCATTTTTGAGCGCCAGAGCTCCGACGCCGACATGTCGTCGCGCTTCGACACTCTCTGCCGCGTCTTCCGCATGGAGAGCCACCGCTACTGCAAGGACAGCTTCGACCTCGCCCGGTGCGAGAACGAGGACTGGGGCGCCTTCGAGGAGCGGCTCGCCTCCGAGCGTGCCCGGTCGCTCGCCTGGCTCGTTTCCGCCCTCGAGAAGGTGGGCGATGCCCGTGCCTAGCCAGCGCCGTGCCGGGGTCGTGTTCGGCTACGCCAACATCGCAGTGAAGAACCTCGTCAACTTGGTTTACACGCCGATGCTCCTCTCCTTCGTGGGGCAGGCGGACTACGGCGTGTACCAGACGTCGAACTCGTTCGTGTTCTCGCTGTCGCTGCTGTCGTTCGGCTTCTCGCAGGCCTACGTCAGGTTTTACACGCAGAAGCGCGCCCACGGCGAGGACGTGCGAGGACTCAACGGCGTCTACCTCGTGCTGTACGCGGTGGTGAGCGTGGCGGCCTTCCTCCTCGGTCTCGGGTTCGCCGCGAGCGCCGGGACGCTGTTCTCGACGAGCTTCACGCCCGAGGAGGTGGGGCTGGCGCAGACGGTCATGTCCATCATGGCCGGCAGCATCGCCGTGACGCTGTTCAACTCGGTGTTCGACGCCTATATCCTCGCCCACGAGGAGTTCCGTTTCCAGCAGAGCCGCCAGATGCTCACGACGCTGGCGACGCCCTTCTGCGCCTACGTGCTGCTGTGCCTGGGCTTCGGAGTCGTTGGCGTCGCAGTCGCCCAGTGCGCGGTCAACGCGGTGCTCCTCGCCCTCAACGCGAGCTTCTGCCTTGGGAAGCTCAAGATGCGCTTCGATGTTCGTCACTTCGACACGTCCCTCTTCAGGGCGATAGCCGTGTTCAGCGCATGGATCTTCACCAACCAGATATGCGACCTCATCAACCAGAACGTCCCAAATGTCCTCCTCGGAGCTTTCACGAGCGCGTCGGCCGTCGCCGTGTTCGCGGTGTCCGTTCAGATCAGGAATGTATTCACGTCGATATCCACCACGATGTCTAATGTGTTCACCCCGAAGATCAACCAGATCGTGGCGGAGTCCGACAACAACGACGAGCTCACCCAGCTCATGACTCGCGTCGGCCGCTACCAGATGGTGCTCTTCTGCTGGGTGTACGGTGGGTTCGCCGTGCTCGGCCGCTTCTTCGTCCGGGAATGGGCCGGAGAGGGCTTCGCCGACGCCTACTGGCTCGTGCTCGCCATGACCGCCCCGCTTGCCATCTCCCTCACGCAGAACACGGGCATCGAGATCCAACGAGCCAAGAACAGGCACAGGGCGCGAAGCGTTGTCTACCTCGTCATGGCCCTCGTCAACCTCGCTATCACGGCAGGTCTGGCCGGCGTCATCGGCTACTGGGCACCCGTGGTCGGCTACGTTGCCTACGTGTTGCTCGGTTGCGGCGTGTTCATGAACTGGTACTACCAGTGCCGCATCGGGCTGGGCATGGGCCACTTCTGGCGCAGGGTGCTGCCCGTCGTCGGGTGTGGGGTCGCAGCTGCGCTCGTGTGCCTCGCCGGGACCGCAGCCCTGCCCGTCGAAAGCTGGGGGAGCTTCGTCGCATGGGGTCTCGCATACACGGTGTTCTACGCGGCGCTCCTGCTGTCGTTCGCGGCGTCTGGCACCGAGAGGGCCAAGGCCAGGGCGCTCGCATCCAAGTTGTTCGGGAGGCTGCGCCACCGGGGCTAACCAAACCGCGCATCGCATTCGAAAGGAAGGAAAGAGATGTATTCGAACCTCAGGAACGTGCAGATACTCGTATCTGGCCTCAAGGCATACGGCATCCGGCACGTTGTCATATCGCCGGGAAACAGCCACAACGCCATCGTGCGTTCCATCGAGGAGGACGGCTCGTTCACCACGCACTCGATCGTTGACGAACGCAGCGCCGCCTTCTTCGCATGCGGGGTGTGTCAGGAGCTGCGCGAGCCGGTGGCGATCTGCTGCACGGCGGGCACTGCCGCCAGCAACTACCTCACCGGCGTCACCGAGGCAGCGCGCCGGGGCCTGCCGCTCGTAGTGGTCACCGGGGACAAGAACCCCTACTATCTCGGGCAGGGTGAGGACCAGATGATCGACGCCCTCGGTGTGTTCACGAGCGTCATCAGGAGGCAGGTGCTCCTGCCCATCTGCCGGGACGCCGACGACGAGTGGTACTGTGCTCGGAAGGTGAACGAAGCCCTGCTGGAACTCGACCACCACGGGACGGGTCCGGTGCAGATCGACGTGCCCATCGAGCAGGGGATGCTCGCCATAGGCTCGGCGTTTACGACGTCAACCATCTCTTCGTTCCCGAAGATCGACAGGATCGACCCCCTGTCGCCCGAGGAGGATTGGAGCGAGCGCTTTAGGTCGCTGAAGGGTAAGCGCGTTCTAGTCCTCTTCGGCCAGGACTACCCCGGCTCCGGAGCCGAGGCCCTGCTCGACAGAATCGCCGAGAAGTTCAACGCCGTCGTGTCGGTGGATAAGCTCTCCAACGTGCATGCGACGTGCTGCGTCGAGAGCCAGGTCGCCAACAACATCGGCAGCGCGGCCGACGGGCTCGTGCCCGATGTGCTCATTGCTTTGGCGGGCAACACGGCGACCCAGTACAAGTTCAAGCTCAAGGGGAAGGTCTCCGAGACCTGGCTTGTGCTCCCCGAGGGGGAGGTGCGCGACTACTACCGCAACCTCCGCTGCGTCTTCGAGTGCGGCCACATGGAGTTCCTTCGACGTATGTCGGAGGCAGACGTCGAGCCGACGAGGGGCGACTATCTTGCGGAGTGGGAAAAAGCGATCGGCCTGCTGCCTGCTCCCGAGTTCCCATGGTCGAACCTCTACGCCATATCGCGGCTCATGAGGTCTCTGCCGGCAGGTTCCATCCTCAACTTGGCGAACAGCTCAACGATCCGCCTCGCCCAGTATTTCGACCTCGACCCGTCCATCGCCGTCTACTGCAACCGGGGCGTGAACGGCATCGACGGGTGTATGTCGACGTTCGTCGGCCAGAGCGCGGTTCACGAGGGGCTGAGCTACCTCATCGTCGGTGACCTCACGTTCTTTTACGACATGAACGCGCTGTGGAACCGCTACGTAGGATCCAACGTGCGCATCATGCTGCTTAACAACGGCGGGGCCTCTCTGTTCCACTTCAACCAGGGGCTACGAGCCTACCCCAACCTCGACGAGAACGTCGCGGCCAAGCACGACATTGAGGCTCGCGGCTGGGTGGAGAGCCTGGGCATCGGCTACGCGCGCGCGGACTCCGCCGAGTCGTTCGACGACGCACTCGCTGCATTCACCGACCCGTCAGCCAAGGTCCCCATGGTGCTGGAGTGCGTCACCTCGGCGGCTGAAGATGCCGCCCAACAGCATGCGTACTACGACCGCTTCCTGTCCGGTAAGGACAAGGGCGTCAAGGCGGCAAAAAACCTCGTCAAGAAGATGATCGGGAGATAGCGATGGGCGTCATGGGAAGGCTGAGGGCCGTCGTCGACGTTGCCCTTCACGGCGACCGCCGCTTCGAGGCAGCGCCGAGTGTCAACGTCTGCAGGTCGGAGGACTCCTTCGCTGGGAAACGGGTGGTGGTGACGGGCGGCTACGGGGCCATTGGCGCGGCGATATGCTGCCGCTTCGCAGCGGCCGGTGCGGAGGTGCTCGCCGCCGGGCGCTCGCGCGCCTCGTTCGAAGCTGAGCTCGGCGATGCAGCCGGTATCGGCTTCCTGGAGCTCGACGTTTCCGATGCGGACAGCGTCGAGAGGGCTTTTTCGTCGCTTGACGGCCGCCTTGACGTCCTGGTCAACTGCGCGGGCGGCAGCGCCCGCCAGCGGAGCGCCCTACTCATGGAGCAGGATCGCGGGGTCATCGACGAGATGCTCTCGGTCAACTTGCGCGGCAGCCTGCTGTGCTCCCGCACCGCCTGCTCGATCATGGCGCATTCGGGCGGCGGCTGCATCGTGAACGTCTCGTCGGTGATAGGCATGCGCGGCAAGGCGGGTTTCACCGAGTACGCCGCCGCCAAGGCTGGCATATCCGGCTACACGCGCTCGCTTGCGCTCGAGATGGGGCCGAAAGGGGTGAGGGTCAACTGCGTGTCGCCCGGGTTCATCCAGCGTGGCAGGTTCGGCGCGGCGCAGCTCGACTACAACCGGCGTTCGAACTGCTTGGGCACGGTCGGCTCCGCCGGGGACGTCGCGGGCGCGGTGGTCTTCCTCGCCTCCGACGAGGCTCGTTTCATAACGGGACAGGATCTTTGCGTGGACGGCGGTCGCTCTCTCGGCCTAATGGGCGATTCCGTCCGGTAGGTTTTGGTTTTGGCAATTTCGCGAACAAGAGCATTCGATAAGTGTCTCAGAAACGCAACGACTAAATGACGTGAGGTCGGATGCGGGATTGTCTGATTAAGAGACTTTACGATTAGGTTTTCTGGGGCATACAGAGGAGGGAGCGATGGCTTTAGCGCGGCAGTTTATTTCACTCCAAGTATCCTGCCCTTGCTTTTTCAAGCATGAGGAAGGCTAATCATGGACCCATCTGAAACAATACAGCCCATTCTCGCTTTATCGCTGTCCGATTTGTCCCCATATACCGGGGCTATCATTCCCATTGTCGTTTCTGCATTCGTGTACCTGCTGACCTTCGCTTTCACCATGGGCAACTCAGCGTACTACCGCATACCTACGCAATACGGGATTGCCAGTCTTCCTATGGCGATTTGCCAGGTCATCGTAGCGATTTTCTCGCTTTTCGTTGCCCTATCCGCAGCGATGGTCGCTGGCAGCTCGGCGGTCGCAACGGTTATGTTGTTGATAGCTTTTACGGTAGGAATGGCGGTTATCCGCGAGCTCCATGGTGAAGCGTCGACCATCGAGCGGGGCGCTATCGTGCTCGGTATAGCACTATTCGTCTTCGCCGCTATCGTTAATCTGGGCGTGTTGAGTCTTCCGTTTTCGAATTCGGAAGTCGAGCTGTTCGGGTTGAGATTCACTATCGCTGGACTTGTGTCCATGGCGATTGCCATGATAGTCATGTTCTTCGAGGCAGGGTACATCGCCGCGAAACGCAAACGCTTCTACCTGGTCAATCCGGAGAACGGGGAGATCCTGCTTGCGGAGTACTCAGGGGATCGGTTTTTCTTTGGGTATCTCAGCGAAGTCGAGTACGTAGAAGGCGACGAGATTCCGACAGGGAGATTGTCTGGAGAATGCAGCTTTTGTGGAGGAAAAAACGCATCTGGCAAATATGTCTGGTGCGAATTCCGTCGGGTCGTAATGCAAAGAGGGAATATACGTTTGTCTTCGATGTCTGAACACACATGCGAGCAGAATTCTGCGGGGTTGGCAGAGGAGAGCGGATAGAGGGCATTCATCCGTCGTCGCGGGGCATTCGGCCTCCTCATGCTGATTATAAAGATGAGCCTTCCTGTCAAGCGAAGCAGTTGTCTTTATATTATCTTGCGCACTTCCGAATTATGATTGGCGATCTCGCTTCTTCCCACCCGTTGGTTCTGCCAAGTGAGCCACGATAGTGCCTGCAACCCACGTAGTCGCGAGAACTGTCAATGCTCTGAGATGACTTCCACCTGGATAATAGGTGCCGTCAGGCTCTATTCGCTGTGGCAAATATTGTTATCTGCGTACAGTTTCGACGCGTCCAAAACGCGGCGCCTTCTGTCTTTGGGTTTGGGAGGCGATCCGGCTTCCCCGGATTCGAAGGAGGTCGAGGATGGTTGTCGGGAAGGGCCGCAGCGGGGATGCTGCCTGCAAAATCGGGTTTAGGGATGGTGCAGGGCGCTTTGTGCGACAGCTGATGGACGAGGACCTTTCGGCAGCGCCGTGGAGGGATCTAAGCCGACCGCAACCGGCGCAAGCGCAACAGGATCCACGGCGCGCTACGCTGCTGAGACTCGTGATGCCTTGACGGCGATAGGGGGATTCCTCGTCTTCGCTGCTTATGCCTCTACGGCTGCCTGTTGGCAAAGAAGAAGAAGAAGACGTTCGCAGGCCATCGGCCCCTTTCTCCTGCCCTCCGCAACGGTAATAACGCCGAAACGGGGCTCGGTGTGTCAGCGGATTTTAGGCAAATTCAGATTCGGTTCGACACCACTAGCTTGGTCTCCGGTCGGCCCCTCGAGGGCGATTTGCGTGCTGTCCGACTACCCGACCGAGGCGTTCGCCGGGGCGCGGCGGACCGAAGCAGCTCAGCCTGCAGAGGAGGTGAAGTAAGCCATGAGAATCATGAAGGCGGCCTCGATGGTGTTCGCCGAGCTTCTCGCGTAGCTGTTCAGAACGGTGTTCGGGTTGTTAGCGATAGGGGCGATCGTAATCGGGGTCGATGAAGTCGGATACCTCTTTGACCTGCGAGAGCGCAGGCGGCGGCGCGAACTCCGCTGGCTGCGGTTGTAGGGCTTCGCGGCCGGGCGGGTGGTGCAATCCGACGACAAGGGTTACGAGCCGCTCCGCCGTGCGAGCCTCGGCCCTGTTCGCCAAGGCCAGGCACGCGGCGGGCGTCGACAGAGGAATGGTCGCAATCGGGTAGGGAGCACCATCTCCATCAACTTCACGCCGTCAGGACGATGCCTGCAATTGTCGGTTTTTGAAATACAACCGACAAGATGACGCGAGGGAAGGGAGGCAGGAGCGGCGACGACAACACCCGCCGCGACCATCGTGGACAACAGGACAGGCGATGCGACCTCGATCGACGCAAGGGCCTTCGGCGCGCTGAAGGCGTTCCTGCGGGCTCTCGGCACGGCGTACACCGACGAGGGGGAGGCCGACGCCCGGCTCACTACGAGGTAGGCGGCGCAGATCGTGGGGACCTCCCCGCGGACGATCGCGCGGCTGGTAGACTCCGGCAGGCTCAAGGGCACGCGCGTGAGGGCGGGCACAGATATGTCATACTTTCCGACCTCATGGACTTCGACCGCCGGTCCCGATGGGGCCGCGGCGGCGGTGGGGTCGCTCGTCGCGGTCAAGAGGCGCGCTTCCCGTACCATGGAGGAGGAGATCGAGGGGCGCGGGCAAAGTCGCATTGCTTGCACTCGCGGCGGTACCTTTCGTCGGGCTACGATGCCGTCATCCGCGAATCGAAATACGATATGATCTTATTTTGCAGGAAAGGAGACCGGATGAGCAGCATCGAGCCTGCATCCCAGGGTTGCCAAGCGTCCCCTGGAATCACCGACGAGGACGTAGTCGCCGCTATGCGCAGTATGATCCGCACAAGCAGCGATCTTCGGGCGAGTGGCTTGCCGCTGGGCTCGACGGCAGCAGCAGGATCGTCGAGCTCGTCTACCAGTACGACGAAGGGGAGGATTTCTTTTTCGCGTTCCACGGCATGACGCCGCCGTTCGGCGAAACCCTACGCGAACTGGGATTGGAGAGGCGAGCATGAACGTTGCCGCATACATGAAGAAGCACGGCGTCACCGACGAGGCTCTTGACGAGATGGCGGCCCCCTACGAGCGGGGCGACTTCGACGAGGGCGAGGGATCGGTTTACATCGGCTCGCACGTCGACGCTGTCGGCAAGAAGCGCGTGACCGTCATCTACGACGCAAGCGCCACGCAACGGGTTGACGCGCTCGCCCGGCGACGCGGCATAAAGCCCTCCCAGGTCTACCGCGACGCCCTCGACTACTACCTTTCTGCGCAAGCCTAGCTGCCCGCCGCGCTAAACGGGCGCTCTGCACGGTCTTTGGCGTTGTGATCTCCATCGTCGGCCTCGCGCGCCCTCGGGACTAGCTCCCGCAGGGATACCGCGCCGGGATTGGGTCGGCATACCCGTCAGACATCCTGACGATAGATGAGCGTATATCGCATAAGCGTTCTTTAATAATCGCGGGCACTGTGCGATAATATCAACGTACGTTTAAATACTGTTTGGTCAATGGCGAATGACAGCGAACGCTTATGAGGAGCGAATATGAGGATACGCGATGCGGCAGATTTCGGTGCGGCGGTGAGGAAGCGCAGGAAGGAACTCGGTTACACACAGGCGGAACTCGCGGGCTATTGCGGATGCTCAACCGTCTACCTGTCGAACCTCGAAAACGGCAAGGAGACCGCAGAGATCGGGAAGGCTCTGTTCGTCGCAAGCAGGCTCGGCATTGATATTGTCGCGCTAAAGAGGACTGGTGAGGCGTTGTGAAGATAGAGGTCTACGCAGAAAGGGCCGGTGTAAGCTTTCATGCCGGCACGATAGAAACCACACCCGGGGCGGGGGAGTCTTTTGCGTATTGCTCGGAGTGGCTATCGGATTCCGCCGCTCGACCGCTTTCCGTCACGTTGCCGCTGCGCCCCGAGCCCTTTCCCGCCAAGAAGATGAGACCGTATTTTGAGGGGCTTCTGCCGGAGGAAGGTGCCCGAAGGGCGATCGCATCGAGGATCCACGTATCCTATGCCGCATACGTGAAGATTCTGGACGCGGTCGGAAGGGAGTGCATCGGGGCGGTGTCCCTGCAGGGCCCCGGCGAAGCTCCCGAGGACGGTTATTCCAAGGTTGACGACGGCATGCTGGAGAGACTCGCTACCCAGGGGTATCCGGTTGCTGCCGCAACGAGCGAGCGAGCGCGGTTCTCTCTTGCTGGGAGCCAAGCGAAGATCGCCCTGTACAGAGGTCCGGGTGGCGCATGGTACGAGCCGTCCGGCCTCGCCCCGTCGACGCATATTCTCAAACCTGCCACGGGTAGGTACGAGGATGCTGCAACGAACGAGGCGGTTTGCACGATCGCCGCCGCAAAGCTTGGTATCAACGCTCCCAGGGTTGAGCTGCTGGATGCAGGGCGACCGATTGTCTGCACGACGCGGTTCGACCGCGATTTCTCGAGTTCTGTTCGTCAAATCGATGGGATGCCTGTCCCTGCTCGCCTGCATCAGGAGGACTTTTGTCAGGCTACCGGCACGGTTCCGGAGCATAAGTACGAGGAGGGCGGTATCCGCTATCTCGATAAGGTTGTGATGCTTTTGGGAGACGTTTCCACTGATCCAATCTCGGATTTATGGAAGCTGTGGGACATTGTCGCATTCAACTATCTGATCGGGAACTGCGACGCACATCTCAAGAACATCGCTCTGCTCAGGGATGCATCGTGGCGCGAACTGAGACTCGCACCTGCTTATGACCTGGTCTGCACAGCGGCTTACGGCGATCTATCGAGGAGAATGGCGATGTCCATCGGACGTGCGCATTCGCTTGACGACGTCGACGTGTCGTCGTTTGAGTGGCTTGCCGAGTCGATGCGCGTGCCGAAGTCGCATGCCATGGCGAGGCTATCGAAGCTTGCTAGCTCGGTTGAAGCAGCTGTTGAGCAAGCGCTGTCTGATGTCGAAGCGGGGGGTATCCGCTGTGGCGAGCTCGGAGAGCTCATTCTGCACGTAACGAGGGAAAACGTCAGGAGATTATAGAGTGCAACCCTCTGACGTACAGGAGCTGTTCGAACATGGATTCTGAAACGGCGGAACGTAGACACGAGAAGACCCCGCCTACCCTTTACAAAAGACGGGGTCCCTCATAGAAACAGATGTCGCCCGATGCAGCGGGGCACCTTCTGCGGTCTACTGTAGCACCCTATCCGCCCGGCAGCAACGGGACTGCCGTAATTCCACCTAATAGATTCGAAGGCGATCGCAAGTGCCGCCGCCGGCCTTTCCCTCGCGCGGCGCTTCGCTCGCGCCCGCCCGCCGCACCCCAGCGCTCGCGACCGCCTGCCACATCTGCGCTGTCCTACGAAATCGCCTCTGCGAACCAGCTGGTGATGCTGGTCGGGTGCGTGATGGCGGTGCCCACCACGATCGCAAAGGCGCCGGCGCCGATGGCCGCCTTGGCATCCTCGAGCGTGTGGATGCGCCCCTCGCAGAACACCGGCGTGCCCGACGGCTCGGCCGCCGCCACCGCCTCGCGCAGGAACTCGAAGTCGGGGCCGGCGGTCTTGGGACGCGCGTCGGTGTAGCCGGCGAGCGTGGTGCTCACGATGTCGACGCCCGCCTTGAGCGCGCGCTCGACGTCGTCCATGCACGAGCAGTCGGCCATGATCAGCGTCTCGCCGCGCAACGCCTCGACCGTCTCCTCGAAGGTGCGGCCGTCGGGGCGCGGACGTCCCGTGGCGTCGAGCGCGACCACGTCGGCGCCGGCGGCGATGCAGGCGCGCGCATGGCGCAGCGTGGGGGTGATGTAGACGCCCTCGTGGCCCTCCTTCCAGAGGCCAATGACGGGCACCTCGACGCGGCCCTTGATGGCGGCGATGTCGGAGAGGCCCTGGCAACGGATCGCCGCGGCGCCGCCCAGCTCGGCGGCGCGCGCCATCTGCGCCATGGTCTCGGGGTGGCGCAGCGGCTCGCCCATGTACGCCTGGCAGCTGACGATCAGCTTGCCTTGCAGGGATTCGATGAGGGGGTTCATAGCAGGCTCCTTCTTTCCAAAACGAAAATCGGCGGCTCCGGCTCCTTGCGGGGCGGACGCCGCCGATCGTGATGCTAGCGTTTCGTCGCCAACGTGTCGAGCAGGAACTCCGTCGCGCCGATGAGGGGCGCATCGCCGCCCAGCTCGGCATCGACGATGGGCAGTTGGGATTGGACGGGGGAGATTCGCTCGGCGAATCCGCGCTCGACCTCGCTGCGCCACAGCGTACCCGCTTTGGCGACCGAGCCCGACAGAATAATGAGATCCGGATCGAGCATGTTGGTCCAGCCCGCCAGCGACACGCCCAGCGCGTAGCCCGCCTGCATGATGATCGCCCGCGCATCCTCCTCGCCGTCGTTGGCCGCTTGGGAGATCTCCGCGCCGGAAAGCGCCTTGCCGGTGAGCGCGCGGTAGCAGGCCTCGATGCCGCTTCCCGCCGCCACCGCCTCGAGGTCGACGATGCCCTCGCCGACGCCCAAGGCGGCAGGTCCCAGCGGATTGGGGACGCAGCCCAGTTCGCCGGCGAATCCATGATTGCCGCGCACGATGGATCCATGCGCGATGATGCCGCCGCCCAGGCCCGTGCCGGCGGCCACGACGACGCAGGTCTGGGCCCCGCGACCCGCGCCCCAGCGCGCCTCGCCCAATGCGTGCGCCTGCACGTCGTTGAGGACGGCGGCGGGGATCCCGCACGTCTCTTCGAGGGTAGCGCCCAGGGGCTGCCCGGTCCAGCCGGGCATGATCTCGTTGGCGTAGGCGATGCTGCCGTCATGGGCGTCGATGCGGCCCGCGCTGGAAACCCCGATGCCGGCAAGCGCTCCCTCGGCAGTGTCGGCGAGCTCCTGCGCCAGCGCGACGACGGTCGCGAGCACGGCGTTGCCGCCGCGCGCGGCCTCGGTGGGGACGGTCTTGCGCGTGAAGATGCGGGGTTGCACGCCGTCCTCAAGCGCGACGACCGCGCCGGCGATCTTGGTGCCGCCGATGTCCAACGCCAAAGACGCCTGCGGCAGCGCGCAGGCGTCTTTCGAATCGATGGCTCCCATGCCTACTTGTCGGCGTCGAGCAGCCCGCCGGCGATGAGCACCTCGCGGATCGCCTCGACGTCCTCGCCCTCGAGCGGCTGGACGGGCTCGCGCATCTGGTTGGTGTTGAACACGCCCATCTGCCACAGGGCGGTCTTGAACGCGCCCACGCCCGCGCCGAAGCCGACGGTCGCCTTGACCTTGCGGGTCATGAACATCAGGCGCGCCAGGTGGTCCTGGAGGCGCTTGACCTCGTCCCAGTCGCCGGCCTGGAAGGCGCGCCACTGGGCGACGTAGCTGTCGGGATCGACGTTGGCCAGACCCGGCACCGAGCCGTCGGCGCCGGCGAGGTAGGCGCCGTCGACGCACACCTCATGGCCGGTCAGCAGCTGCAGCGGATGGCCCGCGTCCTCGTTCTCGATGACGAGCCAGCGGAACGACACGTCGTCGCCCGAGGAGTCTTTGACGCCCTGCAGGACGCCGTCCTTGCCCAGCGTGACGAGCATCGTGGGATCGAGCTTGGTGTGAACGCACACGGGCAGGTCGTACGCGAACAGCGGCAGGTCGGTGTGCTCGCGGATCGCGCGGAAATGGCGCTCGGTCTCCTTGGGGCCGCCCAGCGCGTAGAACGGCGCGGTCGCCACGATGGCGTCGACGCCGAAGCCCTTGGCGCGCTTGGCCTGGTCGACCACGCGCATGGTCTCCATGTCGATGATGCCGGCGAGCACGGGGACGCGCTTGTTCACGATGGCGACGGCCTCCTGCAGCACGTGGTAGCGCTGAGCGTCGGTGAGGAAGGCGACCTCGCCCGAGGAGCCCAGGAAGAACAGGCCGTCGACGCCTGCGGTGATCATGCGGTTGATGGAGCGCTCGAGCGCCTCCAGGTCCAGATGCCTATCTGCCGTCAGCGGAATGACAACCGGGGGGATGACGCCGCGAAACGGTGAATCTGCCATGGGGAATGTCCCTTCTTCGAGTGTTGGCCGTATGCCAGATAAGCGTAAACCGCCAGATGGCCCCCGTCAACGAAAAGCGCTGATGATCACCAAATCGCTCCACAAAAAACGACCCCCGGACGGCTTGTCCGGGGGTCGCGTTCAGACGGAGGCTTCGCTCAGGCGGTTAGTTCTGAGGCTTGCCCAGGTCGGGGTGGAGCAGCGACGGGGCAGCGCCCAGAAGCAGGCGCGTGTACTCGTCCTTGGGGTTGTTGAACACCTGCTCGGCCGTGCCGCGCTCGACGGCCTGTCCCTTGTTCATGACGATGATGCGGTCGGAGATGTAGCGCACGGTCTGGATGTCGTGGCTGATGAACACCATCGCAAGCCCCAGGTCCTTCTTCAGATCCATCAGCAGGTTGAGGATCTGCGCGCGCACCGACACGTCGAGTGCGGACGTGGGCTCGTCGGCGATGATCGCGTCGGGCGAAAGTGACAGGGCGCGGGCGATTGCCACGCGCTGGCGCTGGCCGCCGGAGAGCTGGCCGGGCAGGGCGTCAAGTGCGGAGGAGGGCAGGCCCACCATGCCGATGAGCTCCTGCACGCGCTTCTCGCGGGAGATCTTGTCGCCGACCTTGTGGACCAGCATGGGGTCCATGAGCTGGTCGTGGATGGTCATGCGCGCGTTCAGCGCGGTGGCGGGGTCCTGGAACACCACCGAGATCACGCGGCCGATGTGGCGGCGCTGAGCGGCGGTGCGCTTGGTGACGTCCTCGCCCTTGAAGTACACGCGGCCGGACGTGGGGGCCTGCAGGCCGCACATCACGTTGGCGGTGGTGGACTTGCCGCAGCCGGACTCGCCCACGATGCCCAGCGTCTGGCCGGGCATCAGGCGCAGCGTGAGCCCCTGCACCGCATGCACGATGTTGGGATGCAGAAGCGACCCCGTGCGCGTCTTGAAGTCGACGCGGATGTCGTCCAGGAAGATGATGGGCATCACGCCGTTGATGGCGCCGCCGGGCTCGGCGGGGGGCTTGACGCCCTCGGCCTCGTCGGCAGCGGCGCTCAGATCGGCGCCGTCCTGAAGACGCGCCTGCTGGGCGGCCTCGGCGGCACGGTCATCGGCGGTGACGGTGTCGGATGCCACAGCAGCGGCATCGGAGAGGGCGGCCTCGGCGGCCGCGTCTACTTTACGCGGATCGAGTTCGCTCATAGCAGCACCCCTTCCGGAAGATACGGTTTGATGCCGAGGCGCTTCAACTCGCTGTCAGGCAGCTCGGCGTAGTAATGGTCGGTGTTGGGAACGCGCTTGAGCATCGGGCGCATCTGGGACACCTTGTCCGGATGGCTCGAGCGCGGCGTGAAGCGGTCGCCGGCGGGGAAGTCCTTGGGGCTGGGGACGCTGCCGGGCACCTGGTGCAGGCGGGCGCCGCCGGCCTCGATGGACAGAACCGAGCCGAGCAGGCCGCGGGTGTACTCGTGGACCGGGCTGCACAGGATATCCTTGACCGGGCCCTGCTCCACGATCTGGCCGGCGTACATGACCGTGATCGAGTTGGCGACCTCGGCGACGAGCGCCAGGTCGTGGCTCACGAACACCATCGCGAAGCCGAGCTCGTGCTGCAGCTTGTTCAGCAGGTCGATAACCTGCTTCTGCACCGTCACGTCGAGGGCGGTGGTGGGCTCGTCGGCGATGACCACCTTGGGGTCGCGCGTCAGGGCCATGGCGATCAGCACGCGCTGGCGCTGGCCGCCGGAAAGCTCGTGCGGGTAGGATTCCAGCGTGCGCTTGGGATCCAGGCCGACCAGCTCGAGCAGCTCCTCGGCGCTGCGGGTGCCGCCGCGCTTGGTCAGCTGCTTCATCTGGGCGCTGATGAGCATCGAGGGGTTCAGCGAGGACAGGGCGTCCTGGTAGACCATGGCGATCTCGCGGCCGCGCAGCTGATTGCGCTCGCGGTCGGACATGTCGAGCAGGTTCTTGCCGTCGTAGAGGATCTCGCCGGAGATCTGGGCCTTCGGATCGAGCAGGCCCATGATGGTCAGCGACGTGATCGACTTGCCGCAGCCGGACTCGCCCACAAGGCCCATGGTCTGGCGCGGGCGGACGACGAAGCTCAGGTGGTCGACGACGTTCACATCGCCATGGCGCGGGAACTTGATGCACAGGTCCTTGACCTCGAGGATGGGCGGCACGTCGGTGCGGGCCTCGAAGCGGTCGGTGCGGATCTGCTCCATCTCGCGCAGGCGGGCGAGGCGCTTCTCCAGCATGTCGGCCTGGGCCTCGTAAGCCAGACGCGGGTCGGCGATGAGGCGGTCGGCCTCGCGCTCGGAGTCGGTGCTGCCCTCTTCGACCTTGACGGCGCTCTTAGGCGCGGCCATGGCGTCGGTCATGCCCTCGGAGACGATGTTCAGGCACAGGACCGTGAGCATGATCATGATGCCGGGGAACAGCGCCTGCCACCAACGGCCGGCCAGCACGCCGGCGCGGGCGTCGGAGAGGATGTTGCCCCACGTGGGCGTGGGCTCGGGGATGCCCGCCGCGATGAACGACAGGGAGGCCTCGAACACGATGGCGTCTGCGACGAGCACGATCGTGAAGACCAGAACCGGCGCGATGCAGTTGCGCACGACGTGCTTGATCAGGATCCACGGGGCGCGCGCGCCGCTGACGACGACCGCGCGGACGTAGTCCTGGTTGTACTCGCTCATCACGTTGGCGCGCACGATACGCGCGATCTGCGGGATGTAGAGGAAGCCGATCGCGAAGATCAGCGAGGGCACCGTATTGCCGAACACGATGACGAACGTGGCGGCCAGGGCGATGCCGGGGAAGGACATGATGACGTCGAGGATGCGCATGATGACCTCGGAGACCCACTTGCGGGAGACCGCGGCGATCGAGCCGATGATCGAGCCGAGGATCAACGCGAACGCGGTGGCGCCCAGGCCGATGATCAGCGAGTAGCGCGCGCCGTACATCAAGCGCGACATGACGTCGCGGCCCTTGTCGTCGGTGCCGAACAGGAATTCGGAGCTGGGTGCCTGGCGCGCGGTGAAGATCTCCTGGGGATCGTAGGGCGCGAGCACCCCTGCGAGGATTGCCATGAGGACGATCAGCAGCAGCACGACCAAAGACAGACGCGCGCCGACGGTCATGGCCTTCCAGCGGCGGAAGCGCACCTTGCCGGCGTTGGCTTCCATCTTCTTGGTGAGGTTTCCACGTAGTTGAGCAGCCATGTTACACCGTCCTGATGCGCGGATCGATCAGGATATAGAGCATATCCACGATGATGTTGATGATGATGAAGGTGATGGCGACCACCAAAACGACGCCCTGGATCAGCATGACGTAGTTGGACTGGATGCCCGAGAGGATCGCCATGCCCATGCCGGGGAGGTTGAAGATGACCTCGATGACCACGGCGCCGCCGATCAGGTAGCCGATGCGCATGCCCAGGACCGTGACCGGCGTGATGAGCGCGTTGCGCAGCACGTTGCGGCCGATGACGACGGCCTTGGGGATGCCGGCGCCGAGGGCGGTGCGGACGTAGTCCTTGTCGAGCTCCTCGACCATCGACGTGCGGATGACGCGGGTCATCTGGCCGATGACGGGGAACGCCAGCGCGACCGCGGGCATCGCCATACGCGCGATGTATCCGCCCGGATCGCTGAAGAAGTCGGGCAGCGGGCCGGATGCGGGCAGCATGTGCAGGTTGGACGAGAACAGCAGGATCAGCAGGACGGCCAGCCAGAAGGACGGCGTGGCGACCATGATGATCGAGATGACGCGGATGAGCTGGTCGGGCCACTTGTCGCGGTAGATAGCCGAGACGACGCCCAGGATGACGGCGAGGACAACGGCGATGATCAGGCCGATGAACGTCAGCTGGAGCGTGACCGGCAACGCGGTGGCGACGCGCTCGCCTACCGAGAGGTAGTTCGCGCCGTAGGTGCCCAGGTCTCCCTGGAACAGGCCTACCATGTAGTTGCAGTACTGGATGATGATCGGGTCATTCAATCCGTGCTCCTCGCGGTACGCAGAGATCTGCGCCGGCGTCGCGTTCTCGCCCAGAACGGCCGTGGCCTGGTCGATAGGCGATAGCGACATGAGGAAGAACACGAGGATCGTGACGCCGAAGATCATGATCGGCAACGCGATGAGGCGTCGACCGATCAGGCGCAAGAGATTGCTCACTTGTTCCCCTTTCTCCGTGCGTACGCGGGCTGAGCGCCCGCGTTTCCCTCCTAGAACGTGCGGCCCTTCCACACGTAATTGCAACATTATATCTTGTAGCCTTCTGTTTACCGCACAGCGTTGGTCTCATTCTTTTACAGGATCTTTATTTTCTCGGCGAAATGCATAATAATGGTATGCAAGGGCGGTATTAATGCCGCTGAGTACGGGTCCGTATGCGTTGCCACGGCGGCGCGCGGATCTTCGCGCGCATCCCAGCGCGCGACCGGAGGGGCGTTTTGCCCCAGGAGGAGGGAATCTATGAAAATGCTGAGCGAGAAGAACCTCTCACGCCGTACGTTCGTCGTCGGCGGTGCTGCGGCTGCTGCTGCGGCGAGCCTCGCGCTGGCTGGCTGCAGCGGTGGCGGCAGCGACACCAAGTCCGAGGGCGAGGGCGGCGGCGAGGCTGCTGCTCCTGCCGAGGGCGGTGCGCTGACGGCGGCTTGCGGCTACAGCTCCACCAACGTCGACCCGGTCGACCTGAACGGCGGCTCCGCTCTGATGCTGGCTGCCACGTGGCACGTCTTCGAGGGCCTCTATGACCTCGACGTCCACACCTACGAGACCTATCCGGCTCTGGCTTCCGGCGAGCCCACCAAGGTCTCCGACACCGTCTATGAGGTCTCCCTGCGCGAGGGCGCCAAGTTCTCCGACGGCACCGACGTCACCGTCGACGATGTCGTCAACGCCTTCGAGCTGAACATGGCCGCCGGCACGATCGGCCCCTTCCTGACCTTCATCGACAGCGTCGCCAAGAAGGACGACACCACGGTCACCATCACCCTGAAGTACCCCTTCGAGACGCTGCTGACCGCCCGTCTGTCCCTGGTCAAGATCTTCCCGGCCTCCCTGTCCGAGGAGGATCGCAAGAAGATGCCCATCGGCTCCGGCCCCTGGAAGTACGTCTCCATCAACGGCGACGACGGCGGCATCATCGAGTTCGCGCCCAACGAGAACTACAACGGCTCCAAGGCCGCCACGGCTGACACGATGACGTGGAACATCCTGCTCGACGACACGGCCCGCACCACCGCCCTGCAGGAGGGCACCGTGCAGGTCATGGAGAACGTCCCGGCCGTCAACGAGGAGCAGCTCCTCGGCGCCGGCGCCGCCGTCGAGTACGTGCAGGGCTTCAGCCAGGCGTTCCTGATGTTCAACTGCCAGAAGGCCCCGTTCAGCGATCCTCGCGTGCGCCAGGCGATCTTCTACGCCATCGACACCGAGAAGCTGATCAACAACCAGCTGGCCGGCAAGGCCACCGCGGTCACGGGCTACCTCACCGAGGATCACCCGAACTTCCACGAGGCCTCCACGATCTACACCTACGACCCCGAGAAGGCCAAGAGCCTGCTCGCCGAGGCCGGCGTCACCGACCTGAGCTTCACGATGGACGTGAACAACAACTGGGTCGCCGAGCTGGCTCCCCAGATCAAGGAGGACATCGACGCTCTGGGCATGGGCGAGGTCACCATCAAGGAGATGAAGATCGACTGGGCGTCCTACGCTCCGTCCGATCAGCCGCTGTCCTATGACGTCATGCTGACCCCGGGCGACCCGACCTGCTTCGGCAACGACCCCGACCTGCTGATGAACTGGTGGTACGGCGACAACGTGTGGACCCAGGGCCGTTCTTGCTGGGCCAAGGCCGAAGGCAGCCGCTGGTCCGAGCTGCAGGATCTCATGCAGCAGGCCCGCGAGGCCACCGGCGACGCGCAGCAGGAGCTGTGGAACCAGTGCTTCGACATCATCGCCGAGGAGGCTCCGATCTACGCGCTGTTCCATCGTCAGACCGGCACCGGCTGGCAGGAGAGCATGATCACCGGCTTCGAGCCCATCGGCACGACCGGCCTGGTCTTCCTGGGCGCTTCCGCCACTGCCTAGTTTCGCTGGCCTGACGGCCATCGAAACGACTCGACGCTGCGCGCCGTTCTGGCGGCACAGCTGACATTCAAAGACCCCTTGACGGACCGAAGTCCCCACCCGCTCGGGTGGGGACTTTTGTTTGCGGACAAGCCAGAGGGCTTGTCCGCTCATGTCAGCTGCACTCGCCAGAACGGCGCTCGCTCAGCGTGACAAAGGGACACGTCTAATGGCACGCCAGCGTGCCATTAGACGTGTCCCTTTGCCACGCACGCATCCCACTTACCGACATGCGCGCATCGCGGCGGCGGGTGCGGGCGCTCCACCTCGCCGCGGTGGCCTATCATGGATGAATGCACTTGCCTGCAATTCGTTCAAAGGGAGAGTGGACATGACGAGAAGCTTCAAATCCATGGACGGCAACAACGCCGCGGCCTACGTGTCGTACGCGTTCACCGAGGTTGCCGGCATCTATCCCATCACCCCGTCCAGCCCCATGGCCGACTACGTCGACCAGTGGGCCGCTTCGGGCATGAAGAACATCTTCGGCGAGCCGGTCAAGGTCGTCGAGATGCAGTCCGAGGGCGGTGCCGCGGGCGCGGTCCACGGCTCGCTGGCCGCCGGCGCCTTGACCACCACCTACACGGCATCCCAGGGCCTGCTGCTGATGATCCCCAACATGTACAAGATCGCGGCCGAGCAGCTTCCCGCCGTGTTCCACGTGAGCGCGCGCACCGTCGCCACGCAGGCTCTTTCCATCTTCGGCGACCATTCCGACGTCATGGCCTGCCGCCAGACCGGCTTCGCGATGCTCGCCGAGTCCAACGTCCAGGAGGTCATGGACCTGTCCGCCGTGGCGCACTTGGCCGCCATCAAGGGCGCCGTTCCCTTCATCAACTTCTTCGACGGCTTCCGCACCTCCCACGAGGTCCAGAAGATCGCCGTGTGGGATTTCGACGATCTGGCCGAGCTCACCGACATGGACGCCGTCCGCGCCTTCCGCGCGCACGCGCTCAACCCTGAGCGCCCCGCCATGCGCGGCAGCCATGAGAACGGCGACATCTTCTTCCAGCACCGCGAGGCGTGCAACAGCCACTACGACGCGCTGCCCGCGGTCGTCGAGGAGTACATGCACAGGATCAACGAGAAGCTGGGCACCGACTACGAGCTGTTCAACTACTACGGCGCGCCGGACGCCGACCGCGTCGTCGTGGCGATGGGCTCGTTCTGCGACGTGCTCGAGGAGGTCATCGACTACCTCAACGCGCACGGCGAGAAGGTCGGCCTGGTCAAGGTGCGCCTGTACCGTCCGTTCGTCTCCGAGAAGTTCGTCGCCGCGCTGCCCAAGACGGTCGAGAAGATCGCCGTCATGGACCGCACCAAGGAGCCCGGCTCCCTCGGCGAGCCCCTGTACATGGACGTCGTCAACGCGCTCGTGCAGGAGGGCGTCACGGGCATCAAAGTGGTCGGCGGCCGCTACGGCCTGGGCTCCAAGGACACCCCGCCGGCATCCGCGTTCGCCATCTACAAGGAGCTCGAGAAGGACGAGCCGCGCCGCGAGTTCACGGTGGGCATCGTCGACGACGTGACGCACCTGTCGCTTCCCGAGGATCCCAACTGCCCCAACACCGCCGCGGAGGGCACGATCGAGTGCAAGTTCTGGGGCCTGGGCGGCGACGGCACCGTCGGCGCGAACAAGAACTCCATCAAGATCATCGGCGACCACACCGACAAGTACG
>ERZ1034920.293-NODE-293-length-41263-cov-25.669506_pt1 | contig 41263 bp, 70 predicted proteins | sample MGYA00520688_ERZ1034920 | MGnify/ENA primary metagenome ERZ1034920 (study PRJEB33766, sample SAMN09781785) | gut metagenome | biome: gut microbiome | host: Homo sapiens | place: Madagascar | study: EMG produced TPA metagenomics assembly of the PRJNA485056 data... | reverse complement strand
GAACTACCCGTTCGCAATAAATTAACAACAACTTTAGAGGATGTTTCTTCATGGTGGGAAGATGTAAAAGAATATTGGGGAGAAAAAAAGCTTTCAATACAGACAGAAATAGGAGAAATAAAAGGTAAAATAGAAGAAAAGTGGAATGAAGCCTTAACTTACATTCAGGAGAATATTTTCCCGTGGTTCACAAAAGAAAAGTGGATGGAAGTAGGAAATGGAATAAAAGAGGGATTATCTGCTAAATGGGATGAATTTTCCGATTGGTGGCAAAAGACAGGAATATATAACTGGTGGGAAAATCATGTAAAACCTTGGTTTACAAAAGAAAAATGGGATGAACAGGGAGACGGAATGAAAAAAGGTCTTTCTGAAAAATGGGACGAATTTAGTAACTGGTGGAGTACATCTGGAATTGGTTCTTGGTGGACAAATCATGTCGCACCGTATTTTACGAAAGACAAATGGACATTCAGTGGCATTTCTGACGGATTGAAGCAGGCATTTGATAATGCTGTTGCAGGAATTAAGCAGGTATGGAATAATTTTGCAACATGGCTTAATTCAAAACTGTCTTTTTCGTGGGATTCTGTAAATATTGGTGGAAAAGAAATAATTCAAGCTGGCAATATTAACCTCGGGAAAATACCAACATTTGCAACCGGAGGCTTCCCGGAAGATGGTTTATTTTTTGCAAATCACGGAGAAATGGTCGGGCAGTTTAGCAATGGAAATACAGCGGTTGCGAATAACAGCCAAATCGTAGAAGGAATTAAAGCAGGAGTAAAAAGCGCAGTATCAGAAGCATTGACACCATATCTGTCACAAATCGCACAGAATACAAGTGAAAACAGCGGAATTAAAGTTGAATTAGACGGCAAGGTAATATATGACAGTACAGTTAAGCAATGGAAGAGTGAAGCAAGAAGAACACAGAGAAATCCAGTTCCAATATTTTAATGACAAATACCACCACTTGTGGTAGAATCATTTTATTACAAGTGGCGGGAGGAAAAGCTATGAATGAAAAAAGTGAAACAAAATTATGCAAGTACTGTCAGACGGAGATTCCAGCTAAAGCAAAAATTTGCCCTAATTGCAGAAAAAAGCAGGGTGGGGCAACAAAGTGGTTTGTTGCGGTGGTTATAGTTGTAATTCTGTTGATTGCCATATTTGGCGGAAACGGAGAAAACAACGATGCAGTTGCTGATTCTACCGAGCAAAATAAAAAAGTTTCTTCTATTAGTACGGTAGATAACAAGGAAGCGACAAGAGAAGAAGTTTCTGATTCTGATTTTTTGGTAAAAGAGTATCTGTACGAAAACACAATAGGAGACACATTAGATTTTTTGATTGTAACAAATAATTCAAACACGGATGTCGCAATTTCTGGAAACGCTACAGCCAAAGATTTAAGCGGGAATTCAATAGGAGCCGCCGACATGAGCATTGATGTATTGGGGGCAGGAGAAACATCTATTGGTGTTTTCTATTTTGATAGTGTGTCCGGAATTGACAAGGTGGATTATACCTTAGATTATGACGAAAACCCATATTATAAACCGGTTGTAAATGATTTATCCGTTGAACAGACATTTAATGATGAAAACGTGACTGTATCCGTGACCAATAACAGCACAAATCCGGCGCTTTTTGTAAGCGCGTATGCAATATTTTTTGACAGTAGTAATAATGTGGTAAATTACAACAGCACATATATTACAGATTCAGACAGTGAGATTAAACCAGGGAAAACTATTTCAGATCAGCTTGATTGCTATGGGAAATACGATCATGCAGAAGTATATTTTACTGGAAGAGCAGACAAATAGAATAATAAGTCAAAGCGGGTATAAAAGAGGGAGCGCAGTGATGCGCTTCTTTTTTTGAAAAATATTTCAAAAGGGTATTGACTTTTTGTGGCTCAAATATTATCATTTAATTGTGCCACAGAAAGTGAGGTGTAAAAATGTCTCCACGCACAGGAAGACCTAAAGCATTATCTCCAAAAACGATAGAGGTTAAAGCAAGAATTGATGAAAAAACAAATGATAAGCTTAACCAATACTGTGAAAAACACAACGTCACGAGGACTGATGTTGTAAGAAAAGGGATTGAAAATGTTTTAGAAAATGAAAAAGAGTAGTTACCGCCCTGACAAGCAATATAACTACTCCAATACTCAAGCAACCACCAAAAGCGGTTGATACATGGATTATACCGCTTTTTGGAATGGTTGTCAAACAGCAAACGAAAGGTAGGGAAAATCTATGAGAAGCATTGAAGAAATTGTAAGAACGATACTTAATAGTGACGCGCTGATGGAGAAAGTGAATCATGTTGTGGAAATCGAGAGGATGAAGTATAACCGTGGTTGGAGTACCGAAACGGACATTGATAATTTTTCTCCGATTGGTTTTCGCAAAGTGGTAACATCAGCCATGAATTTGCTCGGACTGCCGAACGAATTCGATGAGGTTGATATTGCCAGCGAAATTCTTAAGGACATTTTCAGAAATGAAATCATAAAAAAGGATGGAACTTATTTACCGAGCCAAATTGAGCAGTACAGATCGTTGCTTTCTCGGCTTGCAATCCGATGTGATAACGAAAAATTGTTGCGCGGCGTTGTAATATTTATGGCAGATTTGAATGATGAGGACGTAATAGATCACGACGGTATTTACCGCCTTGTAAAGAAAGGCGGTGCGAGATGAAAGAGCAGTTAATCACAGAAATTCAGAACATACATGATGAAAAATTTTTGCAGTTTATTTTGAACACAATTATTTCATTTAAGCAGAAATGGGGGATTTGCTGATGAACAATATTCAGATTTTTAACAATCCTATTTTAGGGGATTTGAGAACGGTTATAGTAAACGGAAAAGAATACTTTTTTGGAGTAGATATAGCTTCGATGCTTATGTATAAAAGACCAAGAAAGGCGGTTTCGGATAATTGCAAGGGTGTCCTGGTCGAGGATAGCTTTAAAAATAATGGTGGATATGCAGAACCTCTTATTCCGGAAGGAGATATTTACCGATTGATTATTAAAGCTGGTCAACAGGGTAACAGTAAAGAAATAAAAGATAAAGCTGACAAATTGGAAAAATGGATATTTGATGAAGTTTTACCGAGCATCAGAAAGACTGGTACATACATGATGCCGCAAACCACGGACGGGAAGATTGCATTGCTTGCACAGGGGCACACGGAGCTTAAAGCAGAGGTTGACGAAATCAAGGCGGATTTGGAAAGCCTTAAGATGGACTTGCCGATACTTCCGGTGGAAGCCGACCGCATTACGGAAGCTGTCAGAAAGAAAGACGTTTCAATCATGGGCGGCAAACAGTCAAGCGCATACAGCAACCGTGGATTGCGCCAAAAGGTTTGCAACAATCTGTATGCCAATCTGAAATACAACTTTGGTGTTCGGTCTTACAAGAGCATCAAGCGTAACCAGTGCGACAAGGCAGTTGAAGTGATAAATGCCTATCAGACGCCGTATTTTTTGCAGGAACAGATTGACGATGCCAATATGCAGCAGAGGTTGGAATTTGATTGACAGATTTTGGCATATGGTATAGAATACAAAATAATTAAAAATCACGCAGGCAAGATCTAAAGAATTTAGGACGTCCTGCAAGCCTATGAGGAATAGGTGCGGATTCGTGACCGCCAGAGATTGAAGAAATTCAGTCTTTGGTGGTTTTTTTATTTATTTCAAACTGCATAAGAAAAATAAAAAAATGAAATTTAAACCTGCCTGTCAAATGACAGTAGCGAAAGAAAGGCGGAAAAGAGTATGTATGAATTGGTGGAACTCAAAGGAAACGATGTTTTTACAAACAGCAAAGTGATTGCAGATGGAACAAATAACCAACATGAATCTGTTGTTGCTATTATCAGAAAATATGAGAAAGATATTTTAGACTTTGGCAATATTGATTTCTCCGATTTAAAATCGGGGAAAAGGGGACAGCCGGAAAGAGTTTATTATTTGAATGAGGAACAAGCAACATTTGTTATAACTCTTTTGAGAAATTCAAAAATAGTTGTGAAGTTTAAGAAAGAGTTGGTTCGACAGTTTTATGCAATGCGCAGATTTATTCTTGAAAAGCAATCGAAACTATGGGGCGAAACAAGAATCGCTAATAAAGAAAATCGGCTGAAAGAAACTGATGTGATTAAACTCCTTGTAGACTATGCCAAAGAACAAGGAAGTACGCATTCAGATAAACTGTATGTGACATATACCAAGTTGGCAAAATCAGTAATTGGTGGAAATCGCGACAATATCACAGTTTCAGATCTCAACAATTTAACCCTTGTAGAAAGCATTATTCTGCAGACTATTAGAATTGATATGTCAATGGGTATGCACTACAAGGATATTTATAGGGATTGTAAAAATAGAATAGAACAATTTGCAGATATAACTTACCTGTCCGCTTAGCCCCGAAAATTTGGGGCTATTCCAGTATTTCGTCACGGGAAATTACAATCTTACTAAATATATAGCGTGCGACTCCTGTTAGGGTATGTTCCTAACGCACGTGAATTTAAAGGTTGAGCCTTGCGAAATGTAAGGCTCGGAAATTTAGGAGATATAAGATATGGCATACACAGCTCTTATAACTAAAGATGAAATTGGATTTGAAAACAATACGAACACGATAACAACACTTGAAATTGCTGAAATGATGGAACTTCCACACTATGAAATATTGAAGAAGTTGGAAGGTACAACAAACCCAGACGGTAGTGTAAGGCAGGTCGGAATAATACCGACATTAGGTAAAGGGAAAATTCCCGTCACCGATTATTTTATAAAATCTACATACACAACAAGCCAAAATAAAGAAATGCCATGCTATAAGGTAACTAAACTTGGTTGTGATTTCCTCGCCAACAAATTTAATGGCGAAAAAGGAATCATATTTACTGCAAGGTATGTGAAACGGTTTGATGAGATGGAGAGGGGACAGGTCCCGAAAGATTTTCCGTCGGCACTTCGGGCATATGCGGATGAAGTAGAGCGCAGGCAGATTGCGGAGCAGGAAAAAGAAAAGTTACAACAGGAATTAGACTACAGCAAAGACTGGTATTCTATTAAGCGTGTTGCAGCAATGAACGGTGTGGACTGGAAAACATTTAATTGGCGAAAACTCAAAGAAAAGAGCATTGAACTTGGATATGGCGTGAAAAAGATTTTTGATGCAAATTATGGAGAGGTAAATACCTATCATAGGGATGTTTGGGAAGCAGCATACCCGGAGTATGAAATTTAGGAGGGATTTTATGAACAAATTAGAAATCAGGATTACATATGGGAACACGGAAGTAATTCACACACCGGAGAAAATTGTGATTAAATCGCCCAATATCGAAGTAATTGCAAAATAGATCAAGAAAAAGAAGTGGCATCTATCAAATTTGTGGTAGGTGTTATTTTTATACCTATTTTCAGGAGAATAGCCATGAAAAAATATAAACCAATAGACTGGGGTAAGTGCTCGGAAAACCGGACACCAATAGGAAATCCGAATAATTGCCTTGTGGCGGATATTCTGCCGGACGGAAAAACTGAAATCTTATTTTTAAGTGATGATGGCGGTGTTCGTATTTGTAAATCTGAAAGAGTAACTTGATTGGAGGTGGTCGCATGTCGTACAGCGGATGGCTGTTAAAGATTGGAAATTACATAGTGCCAATGTCTTTTATGAAAGCAGAGACATACAGTCCATATGTCAACATGCAGGATTTGGACGATTATACAGATGCCAACGGATATCTGCATAGAAATGCCGTGGAGCTAAAGGCATTAAAAGTGGAGTTTGAGACACGGGCAATGCTGACAAATAAGACTTTTAGTGAGGTTTTAAACAATATTCGAAGTCAGTTCACAAATGCGACAGGGAGAGCCTGCTATATCACAGCGTATATCCCGGAATATGACGATTATGTGACGCAGTATGGCTATATGGCAGATTTTCAGCCTACGATATACGGAACATATGATGGGATAATTCGTTACAATTCAGTTCGACTTGCTTTCATAGGGGGTGTGTATGGTGGTTAATTATAAATATGGCGACTTGTTCAAAAAAGATACGGTCGATAAGCAATTATCCATCGTATCTGATGACGGAAAAATCAATATCACAAATACAGAACTACACCAAGAAAAATTCGAATTGACCGAAAGTTTGTGTTCGGAACAGGAATTGACGTTTGGATCATGCGAAGCCGCCATGATTAAATTCACGGTGTCAAATACATTTTTGCCAATGAAGGGCAGATGGATGACAGTAAGGATGTCTCTTGGTGGACATACAGATGTTTCATTTCAGTTCGGGAGATATAAGGTTGATTCTGATACGCCTACGGCAGACAGGACGTGCCGTGATGTTGTCGCATATGATGCTCTCTATGATGTTTTAACAGCCGATGTTGCAGCATGGTACAACACCGTATTTCCGTCGCATGAGGAAAAGCAGACGGATAAGGACGGTAAGACAATGACCGTTACGGTTTATGATCCGGTTACAATGAAAAAATTCCGGGACAGCTTTTTTAAGCACTTCGGAATTAAACAGGCAGATATTGGACTTATCAACGACGATATGTCCATTGCAAAAACGATTGCGGTTGCGGCATCCGGCGAGAAAAACTCTGATACGGAAGAAATAAGCACTGTAGGCGAGACTATAAGCGGGAAAGAAGTATTATCTTGCATCTGTGAAATCAATGGCTGCATGGGGCACATGGGGCGCGACGGGAAGTTTCATTATATTTATCTGGAGCAGAATATACAGGGACTTTATCCGAGAAACGATCTTTATCCGGCAGATGATTTGTTCCCAAGAGATCCGAAAAGCAACCGGATTGGGAAAGATTTATATATAACGGCTGAGTATGAAGATTTTCTTGTTAAAACGATCAATAAGCTGCAGATCCGGGAGCAGAAGAATGATATCGGCGTGATCGTGGGTACTGGAGACAATGCTTATGTGATCGAGGATAATTTTCTTGTCTATGGAAAAGGCACAAAAGAACTGAAGGGCATTGCAAAAAATATTCTTTCCAAGATCAGGGGTATTGTTTACCGCCCGTTTACGGCAGACTGTAAAGGAAATCCGTGCCTTGAAGTCGGAGATGCAGTGCGTCTGCCGACGAAATACGAGTTGATTGAGTCATATATCTTTAAAAGAACCTTAAAAGGTATACAGGCTTTAAGGGATGATCTGGAAACAGACGGGGAAGAGTACCGGACCAGTAAAGCTAATGGTGCACATCGGAGCATTTTGCAGCTGAAAGGTAAAAGCAATGTTTTAGAGCGGACGCTCGAAAAAACACAGAGTACGATTGAGGAAAAAGAACAGGGGCTGATATCGCGGATCTCACAGACTGCATCAGATATCCGCCTGGAGGTGCAGAATACCAAGGAGGGTTTGGAATCCACCATAAGGCAGACCGCATCAGATATCCGTCTGGAAGTAAAGAATACCAAGGAAGGATTGGAATCTTCTATAAATCAGACAGCCAGTGAAATAAAGATGACGGTAGCCAGTTACGGGGATGTATGGGACACGACAGGATATGACATAGCAGTCACGTCCTACGGTGCACCGGACTCGATTTTAGATTCAAAAGGCAATAAAGTTTATCCTGCGGATAAGTATAAGGGAAAATATTATCTGGATCAGAAAACAGGATATCTCTATTTGTCGGATGGTTCTTCGTGGAATAAAATAAAAGAATTGCAGAAGGTTTCCAAGAAATTAGAGGCTTCCATCAATATAGAAAAGGATCGGATAACAAGTCTTGTAAGCGAGACAATAGATGGCAGTAATCCGTCCTCCTTATTTTCAAAGATCACACAGACGGCGGAATCCATAAAAACACAAGTGGCAAAAGCGCAGGATAAATGGGCATTACCGAATGGGGTAACAAAGGAAGAAATTCTTTTTGGATACGGGAGTCCTCCGGCAAAAAAAGATAGTGGAAACTACTTGTATTATCTAAATCAGGACAGTGGAAAATATTACAACAGAGATTCTGTAGATTCTGATTGGAAATATGTTGGGAAATTAACCAAGATAACTGATAATTTATCATCAAAAATAGAGCAGACGGCAAAATCCATAAAAGCAGAGGTTTCCGAGAATTACACCACAAAAGGGGATATGAAGTCAGCGTTAGAATTGACAGCAGACGGTATTCGGTCAGAAGTCACCGCTTCTTTAAAAGCATGGGATATCGGGGATTACGATATTACCTATTATGGTTTTGGAAATCCGGAAAAAACGTATCCGGCATCGTCATACTATAACGGAAATACTTTTTTAAATCAGAATAACGGATATTACTATGGCTGTGAGCCGGATGGTAGCTTAAGCAGCGGCAAATACAAGTGGACATTATTGAAGAAATTCAAACAGCTTGCGTCAAATATGTCCAGTGCTATGACACAGACAGCAAAAGAAATAAGCACGAAGGTCCAAAAAGATGGTGTGATATCTGCGATTAATCAGACCGCAGAATCTATAAAGATCAGTGCAAAAAAATTAAACCTTGACGGAAACACAAAAATTACAGGTGGAACGATTCATATTGAAACAACGGAATCTGTTGACAATATTATTCAGTTAAAACGTTCGGGCACACTTGTAAAAGTGGGAAATGACGGTATGAGTGCGGTAGCAGACACCAGATCGGCAATTTTTCAGTATTCTAATATTACAGTGCAGGATACTTCAACTAATACTATTGCACAAATGCTATCAACTGGGAAAGGGATATCTTCTTATGGTTGGGAATCTTATTCCGACCGCCGGCTTAAGCATGGTATAGAGTCATTGGACAGGGAAAAGAGTTCTGCATTTATATTATCCTTACGTCCGTGCAGGTTTATTTACAATTATGATTCTCTTGGACATTATCGGCATGGGTTAATAGCGCAAGAGGTTTTGGAATCTGTTGGAGATGAAGATTGGGCAGTTTGCTCCGAGAATCCGGACAAAGATGGAAACATGTATTATGCGTTAGATAAATCAGAATTAATAGCCGATCTGATAGCCACTGTGCAGTTGCAATATGAAGAAATAAAAGAATTGAAAAAGGCGGTAGGTATTCTATGATAAATGCAAAAATTCGTGAATTTGAAAACGACATTATAAATTATGTAAATTTGTGCGGGGATGTCCCAATCGAAGCTAAGTATCTGGTGTTTAAGGATATTCTGAACCAGATCAAGGAAGAGGCTAATAGGCAGGTTACAGTAGAGCGGGAACAGATGAAGCTTGTAAAGGAAAGGGAGAGTGAGGATCATGAACAAAGTGCATAGTGCTATTAATTGGGAGAATTACCCGAGTGATGAAACTCCGCTTAATGAAAGAAATCTTAACAAAATGGATAGTGCCATTGATGTCATTGATAATCGTGTAATCACTCTTGATACCACGAAAGCCACAAAAGCAGAGGTAGCAACTCTTGTTTCAGACGTGACATTCGAGGAATCGACGGGAATTATCACAATCACAAAAAAGAATGGTTCAAAGGTTACGATCGATACGCAGATGGAAAAGATCGCTGTCAACTTCACTTACAATCCAACTACACAGCAGATTATTTTGACTCTGATTGATGGTACGAAGCAGTACATAGACCTGTCGACACTGATTACACAGTATGAGTTCCTTGATTCTGATACGGTAGCTTTTTACATTGATAAGGATGGAAAAGTGTCTGCCATCGTCAAAGAGGGTAGCATCGAGGAAAAACACTTGGAGCCGAACTATCTTGCAGCTATCAAGGTAGAAGTGGCAAAAGCACAGGCGAGCCAGTCCGCAGCAGCGACATCAGAGAGTAATGCATTAAAAAGCGCGACGGCAGCAGCATCCAGTGCATCGGCTGCAAAAGCGTCAGAGACAAATGCGTCATCCAGTGCATCGGCGTCAGCCACATCAGCTAAAAATGCAAAGATTTCTGAAACCAACGCAAAAGCCAGTGAGACATCCGCCAGTCAGTCTGCAGCCACAGCCACAAGTGAAGCGGCATCTGCCAGTCAGTCAGCCAGTACCGCCACAGATAAAGCCACAATCGCAACGCAGAAAGCAACAGAAATCATCGGTAAAGCCGAATCTGCAGCAGATAGTGCAACTAAAGCACAGAGTTATGCCGTGGGTGGTACCGGGAGCAGAGAGGGCGAGGATTCTGACAATGCAAAGTACTATTATGAACAGTCAAAAGACGTGTCCGAAGGTCTTAAAGGTGGATTGCAGCCACATGGAACGGTAGCTTTTGCAGATTTACCGGCACTTTTAGATGTTAACTCTGGTTGGATGTACAACATTTCAGATGAATTTACCACTACGGATGAATTTAAAGAAGGAGCCGGTAACGTCATTCCTGCCGGTGCAAATATCTATAAAACATCAGATGAAAAGTGGGATGTGCTTGCCGGAACTCCAGTTACCGGAATCAAAGGTGTAAATGAAGATTCTTTCCGTAGGGGCAATGTAGAACTCACAGCAGAAAATGTCGGTGCAGTGGCAACCGGTGGAGATACAGCCGAGAACACAACCGCTTTTACGAGTAGTGATGTGGCAGACGGATCAGCGTCAGCATGGACAAGCGTATCAAAATTATCAAGTGGCGAAAAACATTCTTCTATTTTTACAAAGATGTCACAGATGTTCAAGAATGTGCGGTATCTCTATAAAATGCTTGGAACGACGGATATTTCTAAGATTGGGAATGGGACATGCACGGGAGCAATATCATCGTTAAACAGCAGTTTAAAGAATATGTGTTTTACCGCAATCGGCTTAAGTAATCGTGGTATAAATGTAGAAACGAACTATTCCAATCTGTATATTAGTAAATTATTGAAAATTGGGGTTATTTCTATCGACATAACAGGAATACCGATTGTAGCATATAATTTTACTAATGTATTGGATATTTCTGGCTTATTCATATTGAATGATGTTACTCCGATGATTACATATAGTTATGACAATCAATCACTTCAAATTGATGTGAATAAAGCTAACAATGTAATTCGTATTTATGGAGATCAAACATGCACAATTCCACGTATCAGAGCACAGATTGTTGTTATGTTAGCGTGATACAGTTCCTTGAATATAAATTGTTGTGCCAGTTGGGATTAATTCTACGATTTTAAGATCAGAGAATTTTGCAAGGACAAGCCCATTGCTATTATCAACAGTAATACCGTTATTATCATAAGTAGGATTATTATAATATGAATCAAGCACGTTATTTGTTCCAAACACACCTAAATGTGTTATATTAAGTGATCTGAAATCACCGATATATATCGCATTAGTTGCATACCAACCGTAGCTGCCTTTTCCGACAGTGAATTGAATAATAAAGCTCTCTAACATTAACTTCTTTAAACCGTCGTTTCACGAAAATAGGAAATTTGGCACAAATGTAAATGAAAGCAGAATTAGAATAAAATCAAGAGCCTAAGAGCCGATTACATGACCATGTGTTGTGTAGCCGGCTCTTTTGCATAAAGCCTTCGGGCAGAAAGGAAAATTATGCACTTAAAATTCATCACAGATAACTGGCAGATGCATAATTTTCAACCAATAATTAATTTTTTAACAAAATTTAAACTAATAAATCGACACTATGTGACAATAAGAAATTTACCTGTCGAAACTTGCGACCGAAAGAAATTGAATGTTTGCGGTAAAATTTGTAAAATAAAATTGTCCGATAAGGGCACTTCAAGTTCTGGCTGAGGGGCGGGATAAGGCGTTTTCTTGTCCCTCAACTACAAATGAGTTTGTAATTTGTAGCAATTTGTCAAATGGGGTTGACGGTATCGAACATAAGTTCTATAATTTGTTTATCGCTATCGGAAGTGCGGAATGATTGGAGGAAATCAATATGGGGGAAAATGAGGTTGAGAATGAAAACGTAAACGAATTTTACAAGGAAAAAATTTATGAATTGGTCTCTCATTGCGATAATGAGAGGTGGCTTAGAGCTATCTTAACGTTTATAAAAGAACTATTAAAGTAAAAGAAAGCCAAGGGTTTGCGCATTGCCCTTGGCTTTTCTTTACTTCTGACTTGTGATTGAATCAATGAATTTTTCCAATGCATTCCATCCGGTATCATCCATTTTCGATAACGCCACGATCAAACGTTTTTTAAAATCTGAATCTTCACATTTAAGTACGTCTGCGAGCATCTTTGAAATCTGCTCGTCTTTGGTTTCCGGGATAAACATTTCGCCTTTTCCAGTTCGTAACCAATCTTCATTGACATTTTCATTTCGTAACATGATTATATGTTGTTCTGTTACGTTTCTGCGTCCTGATTCAATATCAGAGACACCAGACTTGGTTATTCCGAGAATCTTTCCAAATTCTTCTTGACTTTTTCCCATAGCCTTGCGAAGTTCTTTCATTCGCTCATTCATAATCTCACCTCTCTTTCTACATAGAACTATACCATACGCAAACAGAATTGTAAATAGAAAAAGTTCGCAAACGGAACAAAAACATGTTGACATAGTTCTGAAAGCGTGATATATTATACGCATACCGAACAAAAACAACATTAAAAATTCGGCAGAAAGGAGTGATACGGTGAGCGAACAGGAAAAGAAAGTTGTTGAAAAACTCAAAGAAGCCATTCCGAAAATGAACGACTTTCAGAAAGGCTACGTTCTTGGCATGGTTGAGGGTTCGGCAAGTGTTTCAAAAAATCAGCCAGTAGAAGAGACTGGGAACTCAAAAACAGAAGAATAGAAAACAAGATATTGATAGTTGAGAAATTTGTCGGAATTTGCAGATTAAATGTGTTTGTAACACAGGAAATCAGTTGATACAATTAATATGCGACGGCGGCAGGAAATGAGTTACATTATTGCTTTATTTTCCGCATCATCTTTAGTATTTTATTTAATCTCTTTTGTACTTTTTTAATTCCTTTGTATAGGTCGATTGTTATGGATGTTATGGTTAGAATTATGAAGAAGTCGTAACCGGTAACACGCCATACCAATAATGAGATAAGTATACTAACGATTTTCATGATAACAGTTCCTTTCATGATGGCCGCCGCCGTACATTAATTGTATCAGCAAAGCAAAATAGAGACAACCAGTATTTTCCAACTATCAAAGCGGTAGTTGGATTTTTTTATTGCAAAAATCCGGAAAGGAGAAGAATGAACGAATTAGTACATATTGGAACAAAAGAATTGCCGGTCATTGAGTGGAAAGGACAAAGAGTTATCACCACCGCACAGTTGGCTGATGTGTACGGAGCAACAGATGTGAAAATCAAACAGAACTATAGCAATAATGCAGAACGGTTTAAAGAGGGAGAGCATTATTATTTGCTAAAAGGATCTGACTTAAAGGCTTTTAAGAACATGGTAGAAAATTTCGACCTTGTTGGGAAAAATGCGAATCAGCTTTATCTTTGGACACGTCGAGGTGCAAGCCGTCATTGCAAAATGCTTGGGACTGATAAGGCATGGGAACAGTTTGATGCACTGGAAGAAAATTATTACAAACAGACACAAACAGTTTTTCCAACCGGCGAAGAACTTATGGCACTTGCAGTTATTGAAGCGCACAAGATGCTTGAGCAGAAAGACAAGCAGATACAGGAACTTGAAACCGAAGTTGTTGAAATGAATAACATCATTTTAGAAATGCAACCAAAAGTCAACTACGTGGATTTGATTTTGAACAGTAAATCAACAGTACTGGTAACACAGATCGCACAGGATTATGGAATATCTGCTAAAGCGTTTAATAAGATGCTGAAAGAGTTAGGAGTTCAGCGCAAAGTAGGAAAACAGTGGATTTTATACAGGCAATATCAAGGGCTTGGATATGTTCACAGTAAGACTATTGATATTACAAGGTCGAATGGGCGGTCTGATGTGGTTATGCAGACGGAATGGACGCAAAAAGGAAGATTGTTCCTGTATGAAGAGCTTAAAAAGAATGGGGTTTTACCGTTAATTGAGAGAAAGGATGATGAAGATGCTTAATTTTTACGTCATGGACGGCAAAAAGCTGATCGACTTTAAACCTAAGTGGATTAATTATGCACGAGCATTTGACAGAAAATGTAAAATGGCAGGTCTTTGGGAAAATATGACAATACAGGAGTCTAAAAGTGCTTATCCTGATGATTTCAAGAAGAATCTGTACTTGCTGATAAAACTAAAAGGGAAATCTGATTGCAAGTCGTTAAAGCGTGGAGAGTCGGACTTTGTGACAAAAGAATTTTATATTATTGAAGTGATATGTGCTATGGTGGGGACTTTGACACCAAGAGAATTTATGAATATGTTTCCTATCGAAAAGACATTCGATGGAGAAAAATACCAGTGGAAAGATTACTTCTATACAAGGAATTACATTGAGAAGTTCGGTATGGACAAACTGATAGGGGATAAAGCACCGGAATTTCTTATGGAATATCAGAACTGGGACATTACACATTTTATGGTTTATTGGATGGAAGTTGTAAGTCAGATGAATATTTTACAAGGTGGCAAAGATATCTTGCTTGAGTTCATGGAAGAACAGGGAGTAAAGCCACATACGATGCATTCCGACGGCAATTACATGATCGACGATGAAACAGGAGAAAAGTTCGAAATTAAAAGTCCTAAGAATCGGATGAAAAAGCTTTTTTCTGTTACATGAGGAAATACCTATGAAGAAATTAGCAAAAGTAATTGAAATGATAGGCACCGTTGCTTTTCTGTTTTGCATCTGCATTGATGTAACGGAGTATCCGGTTACTGCCATACCTGTATTGATTGGATTGCTTCTTATTTATATAGGAACAAAAATAGATGGGGAGTGGCAGGAGTATACAGAAGAGATTGTAGATTACGATTACAGAAGTGAGTCTGATGACGATGACGGTATTACCTATATCACATTTGACACTGATTACAGCAAAGAAAAGGAATCATCCGAACCGACCAAAGCTGAATGATTCCCAATCAAAGCAATAGCATAAGCTATTTGCGCCTATTTTAGCATAAGAAAAGGAGAAATTCAAATATGAGAGCAGAAAACAATAAAGTGAAACTTACTGGAACGATTATCACAGAGCCGGAATTTAACCATGAGGTGTTTGGAGAGGGATTTTATAATATGCACCTCAAAGTGGATAGATTAAGTGGGACGGCTGATATTATCCCATTAATTATTTCAGAGAGATTAATTAATCTGAACGATAAATACACGGGCACTGCCGTTAATGTTTCCGGTGTGTATCGTTCTTATAACAAACACGAGGAAAAGAGAAATTGTCTGTTACTAGATGTATTCGTCCGTGAAATCGAAAAAGTAAATCCGGGAGAGCATACAGATTTGAACAAAATCCAGCTTGACGGATATGTATGCAAAGAACCGATTTACAGGAAAACTCCGCTTGGAAGAGAAATTGCAGATTTATTAATCGCAGTCAATCGTTCCTATGGCAAATCAGATTATATTCCGTGTGTTGTCTGGGGCAGAAATGCGGTGTATACATCTGGACTTCCGGTTGGAACGCATTTGAAACTTACCGGACGCATTCAGAGCCGTGGGTATATAAAGATGTACGAAGACGGGATGGAAGAGCAGAGAACAGCATATGAGGTGTCTGTAAGAAAAATTAACGTATTAGAGGAGGAAAATTAAGATGGCAGAAAATACCGTTACAATTTCCGTTGAGGAATATGCAGATCTGGTTGCATGCAGGACGAAAGTTCATACAGCATGTGCCATTATTGCAAATGAGCACCAAAGAGACATTGAGCTGATGGGAAAAAAAGGAACAACTATTAATTCAAAAATTATAGAGTCAGCTCTTGGATATGTTGACGATGAAGCATGCTTTGAAGATGCACTTAAAAAATATAAAGAGCGGAGGGAGAAAGAAAATGAAACTGAAAATTAGATCGTTACATATGGAGAATTTCAAGGGAATTAAGAGCCTTGATGTGAATTTCTCTAATAAGACAAGTATTAAAGGACAGAACGCCGCAGGAAAGACAACTATCTTCGATGCGTTTACATGGCTTCTGTTTAATAAGAACAGTGCAGGCGAGGAAAAATTCAATGTCAGACCATTGGATAAGGACGGACACCGCATTGATAACTTGGAAATCAAGGTTGTGGGAGTTATTGACGTTGATGGGAAAGAAGTGGAACTTTCAAAGATTCAGAAGCAGAACTGGGTAAAGAAGCGTGGCACCGATACCGTGACTTTGCAGGGAAATGTCAATTCGTTTGAGATTGACGGTTATCCGAAGAGTGAAGCTGATTTCAAGGATTATGTTTCCGGTCTTGCGCAGAGCGAGGAAATGTTTAAGATGCTGACCAATCCACAGTATTTTTCCTCTCTGAAATGGAAAGACCAGCGCGATATTCTGATGCGCCTTGCAACGGATGTATCGGATGTTGAACTGGCGCAGACAGATGCTAAGTATGCCCCATTACTCGGCGAATTGGAGAAAGCACCGTCCACAGATGATATCCGTGCTAAGTTTTCCAAAGCGTTATCCGGGTGGAAGAAGAAACAGGCAGAAATCCCGGTGCGTATTGATGAAGCGGAAAAGTCAAAGGTTGATGTCGATGTGGCAGAACAGGAACTTGCAAAGGTAGATCTGGTAAGAAGAATCGCTGAATGTGGCAAGAAAATGGAGAATGCAGGTAGCGCATTGGGCGATTTAAGAAGTAAGGAAATGCAGTTACAGTTTGACATGTCCGGCATGGAACAGACGATGAATCGCGAGTTATCAAACAAAAGAAGCATCATGGATGCTGAATTGCGTGATTGTAAAAATGAGTTAGAACATTTTGCGGTTACGATTTCTTTGAAAGAGAAACAGATTTCTGATAACGAAAAAGCTATCACTGATGCGGATGCAGAGCGGAAGAAACTGGGCGAGCAGTACAATGCCGAGAAAGCCAAGGCGTTTGATGAAACACCATATCTGTTTGATGAATCCAAGTGGGTATTTGACGAATCTACAACGATTTGTTCCTTATGTGGTCAGAAGTTACCGGCTGATAAGATTGAGCAGTTAAAGGCTGATTTTGAAAGCCGGAAAGAAAAAGCCAAGGCAGATGCAAAGCGGAAACTAAATGATTCAAAAAGTGACTTTATTACCCAGAAAGAATCCAACTTGGAAGAAATCAAGGCATATGGGTTTGCGAAGAAAAATCTTATCGAGGAACTGACAAAGAAAAATGCTGATCTGCAAATGGAAATAGATTCCTTAAAGAAACAGGAGCAGGGGACTTTTACGAATAAAGAGGAACTTTGCAAACTGTTATCTGAGATACCAGAAGAAGCTGATTATTCGCAGAATGAAGAATATGTGAAGCTGAAAGCAGAACATGAAAAGATTCTTGCTGATATTGCCAAGTTGGAATCCGAGGGCGCAGACAAGGTTGTTACTGATTTAAAAGCCGAGAAAGCCGATCTGCAGAGCCAGCTTGACGAAGTGAACAAGGTTATTGCGCAGGCGGCTAACAATGTTGCAATTGATGATCGTATCGAAACGCTTCGTGACGAGCAAAAAAAAATCGGTCAGAAAGTTGCTGACCAGGAACAGATGCTTTATCTCTTGGAAGAGTTCATTCGTTTCAAACTGGATAAGGTTTCTGAATCTATTAATAGTCATTTCAAGTTGGTAAACTTTATTCTTTTCAAAGAACAGTTGAATGGCGGAATGGTTGACACGTGCGAATGCGAGTATAAGGGAGTGCCATATTCAGCCTTAAATACAGCCGCAAGAATCCAATGTGGTCTTGACATTATTCAAACATTGTCAAATCTGTATGACATATACTGCCCTGTTTTCATTGACAACAGAGAGAGTTGTACGGAAATACCGGAAATGGACTGCCAGACAATCAGTTTGTATGTGGATGAAAATTGCAAGGAGTTAAAGATTGAATAATAAGAGTACCGGCATTATTGAAATGACAGGAATGCGTTTTGGGAAGCTTGTCGTTACTGGATATTCTCATACTATTAACAAGCGCGTTTATTGGAACTGCATATGTGATTGTGGAAACGTATGTGTGGTTCATGGAACCAAATTAAGAAACGGGCACACTAGAAGTTGTGGTTGCGCAAGAATGGAAAGTATTCATAAAAGAAAGATAACAAAACCGCATTACAAAAAGATATATCAAGTTTGGTCAAATATGAAAAACAGATGCCAAAACGAGAAAAATGCCAAATACAAATATTATGGTGGAAAAGGTATAGCAATTTGCGATGAATGGCTGAATTTCGATGAATTTTATCAATGGTGCATAGAAAGTGGGTATGACGAATCATTAACGCTTGATAGAGTTGATTCTAATGGCAATTATGAACCGGCTAATTGTCGATGGATAACGCTTGCCAAACAGCAAAGAAATAAAAGCAATAATTTTTATATTACATGCAACGGAGAAACTAAAACAATAACAGATTGGTCAAGATTTCTTGGTGTTACTCGACATTCAATACATTATTGGATAGATAAATACGACGGAAATGTCGAGAAAGCGATAAAGCATTATTTAGAAAGTGAGGTATCAGAATGAATTATATCAAAGCAAAATTTCCAAACAGCACAAGAAGTTATACATACCGCACCGAGGATTCCGTAAAAGCCGGTGACACGGTTGTGAATGCCAAGGGTGCAAAGCTGACAGTTACAGATGAAACCGTTGATATGAAATGGGTGGAGACCTACGGTGCTGATAAGGTGGCAGTTGTGAAGAAGTATGAGGAACGTTCAAGGGTTGATCTTGGTTCTCTGGATGATGAAACAAGATGCAATTACTGTAAGTATAAAATCGACTGCCCTAAGGGTGCTGTATGTTATGGTGGAGAGCCAATATTCCCTTATTGCGCAGAGCATGGACCGGAAGATTGGTTTGATAAGGAAGCGTATTTGGAAGATTTGAAAGAAAGCGAGGAATAAATATGATTATCAAAACAAAGAGACTTTATGTAAATGGAAAGCAATGTAAGGTGGAACTTAAGAAAGAGGGCGTTGATTACCTTGTGGTAGTTGACGGCAATGTGCAGGAAAAGACTCCAAACGAGTTGTATGCAGTACAGAAATTTAATGAGATTTAAGGAAAGGGCAGGTAAGTAATTATGGCAGAAGCAAAGAAGCAGGAAGTAGCAACACAGGGGAAGCAGGCAGGACTTGTCGAGTATGAAGCAAATGGAGAGCTTGTAAAACTTTCCCCTGCAACAGTCAAGAAATATCTTGTCAGCGGCGGTGGAAATGTTTCAGATCAAGAAGTGATGATGTTCTTATCACTTTGCCGTTACCAGCATTTAAACCCATTTTTGAAAGAAGCTTATCTTATTAAGTATGGCAGTAACGACCCTGCAACCATTGTTGTCGGAAAAGATGTTTTCACAAAAAGAGCAGATGCAACACCTACATACGGAGGTAAACAGGCAGGGGTTATTATTCTTGATAAGAACGGAGAAGTAAAAGAGCGTGAGGGTGCGCTTGTTCTTCCAAATGAAACTCTTGTTGGTGGCTGGGCGAAGATTTTTATTAAAGGGCATGACACACCAGAGTATGCAAGCGTTTCATTTGATGAATATGTGGGAAGAAAAAAGAGCGGAGAAATCAATGGTCAGTGGTCAAAGAAACCGGCAACGATGATTCGTAAAGTCGCAGTTGTGCAGGCTCTTAGAGAAGCATTCCCGGATAGATTCCAAGGGATGTATGCACAAGAAGAGTTCCCGGAAGTGTCTGGAAAGAAGCTTGATACAGAAGAAGTTGTTGCTCGTGATATCGAAGAAAATGCCAATTCAGAGCCGTTTGTTGTCTCTGAATCCGAAGTAACCGAAAGTGCAGCAGTTGAACCGGAGAAAGTAGCCGGAGAAGTCGTTGAGAATGACGAAAACGTGCCGGACTTTATGAAAGATTAGGAGGCTGCCATGAGAGTTATATCACAGGACGGAACGCTTGATATTCCGTACGAACAGGTGATTATTCAGAGATTTGGGAAAGATATCTACTTTCTGAATAGCAACCTCACAGGGGTAGAGCAACTTGTTAGTGATATGGTTGTTGCTACATATTCCACCGCAGAAAAAGCACAGAAAGCCATGGAAATGCTTAGAGAAGCATATACCGGTATGCCTATTGTAATGCAGAATATTGATATTTCAGAGGATGTAGCAAAGGAATTTGAAGGATTAAAGAAATGCGGCATTATGGTACGAGCTGAAAATCAGCCGTCAAAAATAGAGTGCATTAGCAATGCCGTATTTCAGTTTCCGGCAGAGGAAGAATTGGAGTAGCCTATGGAAGTTATATCAGTCTTAGAATCCGTGCAGAAAGGCATGAAAGATAACATTTACAATTTCTGCAAAGATGGAAAATGTAGCCAATGCGGTAACTGCTGTTCCAACCTTTTGCCAATGAGCAGAAAGGAAGTAGATGCAATTCACAGATATATCCGTAAGAACCATATCAAAGAGTGCAAACACCTGCTTCCTACTGTAAAACGACCGTATGATATGACTTGTCCTTTTCTTGACACGGACAAGAGTTGTGAGAAATGCAGAATCTATCCGGTTCGACCGGAAATCTGCAAGCAGTTCATTTGTGACAATGAGCAGAGGGCAAAGCATAATCGGGCATTGTTGGGACAGACGAGACAGATTGTTGATGTAAGGGAGGAGTTTTTTGATGTACGCTAAAATGAGCGATATTCTACACGAACGTATAATTGGAAAGTACTCAATTGAGAAATTTAGTATCAAAGAAAGAGATCTGTACGCAATGGTTCATGGAATATCTCCCGGAAAATATGTAAGACTTTGTCACAAGAGAGAAGTCGTCATGTCTGACACAGATATGGAGAAAAGGACGAATGCAAAGTTTGTAGTAAATGCACATGGAAACGTGCTTATTGGTGGGTTAGGAATTGGCATGATTTTGTTGGCAATACAAGATAAAAGCAATGTTGATAGAATTGTTGTTGTAGAGAAGTCGAAAGAAGTTATCGGCTTAGTAAAAGATCAACTCCCATTAAACGATAAAGTTGAAATTGTAAATGCAGACATATGGGAATATACGCCATCGTGCAAATTTAATACCATTTATTTGGATATCTGGAACTATATTAACACAGATGTTTATAGAGATTCCATGAAACCACTGATTTCAAGATACAGAAAATTTCTCGTAACCAAAGAAGTAGATAATAAAAGGTTTATTGATTGTTGGTGCAGATTGGAAGCGAAGAATGGGGTAAGAATATGAGACTTAAAGTTTTAGGTTCCGGCTCGTCCGGTAACTCATACGCCTTAATTGCCGACAATGGAGAAATCCTTGCAATCGAAGCCGGATGTAAATTCATGGACTTTAAGAAAATGATTGATTGGAAAATCTCTGATGTTGTTGGATGTATTGTGAGCCACGAACATGGAGACCATGCACGCTACATAAAAGATTTCATGCAGTCTGGCATTCCGGTTTATACAGCGTTTGAAACGCAGACCGCACTTGAAGTCATTACCGGAGAGTGTACGACAGCCATCTCGCCTAACAAATCGTATCAAATCAGTAGTTTTACGGTGGCGCCGTTCAATGTACCGCATGATACAGAAATCGAGTGCTACGGATATTTAATCAAACACGATGAAATGGGAAAGCTGTTATTCTTGACCGACTTGGAATATTGTAAATATGATTTTTCAAACCAGATGGTAAATCACATTCTTTGCGAAGCCAATTACGATATGCAATTTGTCAATCGGGACGAGCCGAACTATGAACACCGCCTACGAGGTCATATGAGCCTTGATACAGCACTTAAATTTATTTCTACTGATAACCCGGCATTGAGAAATGTCGTTCTAATACACTTATCAGATAAAAGCGGAGATCCCGCACTATTCAAACAAAAGACAGAAGAAACAGTTAAATATGGAGCCAATGTTTATATTGCAGAAAAAGGATTAGAGGTTGATATGAACCTTTGTCCGTTCTGACAAGCAATAATTTTGACCGGTCAATTTTATATATAGCAACTATTAACCATGCACAGAAAGGAATTTTTTATGAATCCAATTGATTTAGCAGAATTAGCAGGCGGTGCATTGCAGGAAAAATCACAGAAAGCATTGCAGGATGTTTTTGAGAATATGCAGGATCCTAATACACCGTGGAAAAATAAGCGAGAGGTGGTTATTAAATTAAAGTTCACCCAGAACGAAGACAGAGACGATGCAACTTGTGAAATTTCCGTTGAAAAGAAACTTGCACAGCCGAAGCCAGTAGAGACAAAGTTTGCCCTTGGAACCAATCTTGCAACAGGAGAAGTTCTTGCCGAGGAATACGGACCAGGTATCAAAGGTCAGATCTCCCTTGATGAATACCAGAAAGAACATCAGATTGATGGAAAGACCGTAGATACGAACACAGGAGAAATAATCGAGGAAGCCAAAGAAAATGATGGCGTTGTAGATTTCAGACAGGCAAAACAGGCATAGAAAGAAGAGGTAAAAAATTATGATTAAAGAAGCATTGGAGTATATCGTTGGTTTAAAAACACCGATTATCAATGAAATTGGTGGTAATACATATTCGGACAAGCCGCTTAACCGCATCAGTTACGTTCCGTATGCGAGTACGATCGAAATGAAAACATTGACGAGTCTTGTGGAGTATATCAAGGCAAACATTGACTGCATGTCGAAAAAGATGATCGTTCATGTGGTTTCTCCGACGGAAGTTCACTTATATTCGTCTCTCGATGCAGATAGAAAGCGGGAACATTTGGTTGAGGTCAATGCAGAGTTGCCGGATTTCCGGTTTGGAAGTTTTATCGATCATGAAAGCTTTGTGATTGCCTTGCAGTCAAAATTTGTTTCGAATGCTGACAGGGATCTTGTTTTAAAGTTTGCAGGAACGGTAGAAGACGGAACTGTTGCACAGTATGGTGATGATGGCGTTACACAGAAAGCCACTGTTAAAACGGGTGTAGCAAGTAAAGCAGATGCTGTGGTGCCTAACCCTGTTAATCTGATTCCGTATAGAACATTCTTAGAGGTTCAGCAGCCGGCAAGTGATTTTATTTTTAGAATGAAATCTTCCTGTGGCGTGCAGTGTGCAATCTTCGAAGCAGACGGTGGGGCGTGGAAAAATGAAGCCATGAACAATATCAAGGAATATTTGAAGAATGAACTTGCTGATCTGAAACAGTTTACTGTGATCTCGTAGAGAGGAAAAAACATGAAATTATACAGTTATTTTTTCTGCAGTGAAAAGCTGGAAGAAAAAGTATTTGAAGCAAAGGAATGCTCTAAGACATATACCGCCTTAGAACGTGGAACCGGTTGTATATATAAGGGTATGAGAATTAATAAAGAGAGCATTGGCAATCTTATTGAACATTCTAATACAATCGTATTTTTGGAAGAAAGCAGGAATGCGGCGATTGAAGCGTTCATTTCAAGAGAAAAGAGACGTGCGGATTTTGCAAAAAGAAATCTCGACCGTGCACAGGAAAATATTGCGCATCTTGAAAAACTGAAATAGGTTGTAACACCTTGGCATTTGCCTAAAAGAAACCAATTTATGCGGTATCTGATGTTTTGGCAAAGAATTTAATATATCACAAAAACCAAATTGAAAGCCATGAGATACCTTTGGCGGTTGCTTAGTGTGACCGCCAGAAAGGAGAAAAAGTTGTTATTAATTGAAGATAAAGGTCAAAAAGAGGGACAACACATTCTTAAGAACCGTTATTTCGAAAATAATGAGATAGAAGTTTTACGAGCACCATTGCCGGTCGGGGATTATATTATTGCGGATGACAAGGTGTCAGACGTGATCCATAGAAAAGCAAAACGAAATATGGAAGTTAAAAAGATGGATTTTCTCGGTACATATGCTGTTGCCGTAGATACCAAAAAAGATATGCAGGAGATCATAGGGAACATCTGTGGAAAGTCACACCCACGGTTTCGAGATGAGTGTATACTTGCACAGAATAATGGAATTAAATTATATGTTCTGATTGAAAATGCAGATGGGGTAAAATCTGTTGGAGATGTTTTTAAGTGGAGAAATCCAAGATTGGAGCGTTACAACAGAATAAAATATATGCAAAGCTGCGGTAAGTGGTTGAATGCTTCAATTCCAATTACACCACCAACCAGTGGCAAAACTCTTGCAAAATCAATGCTCACTATGCAGCTTAAATATGGCGTAGAATTTGTATTCTGCAGACCGGAAGAAGCCGGCAAAAAGATAATTGAACTTCTGACAAAATGAAAAAAATTAGAACTTGGAGGTAAAAATGTCGGAGAATAAGCGGTATTACTGGCTCAAGCTGATGGATGATTTCTTTGACAGTAAACGAATCAAGAAACTCCGAAGGATGGCAGGCGGCGATACATACACGATCATATACCTTAAGATGCAGTTGTTGTCGCTGAAAAAAGGCGGCTACTTAGAGTATTCCGGTTTGGAAGATGAATTTTACAAAGAGATTGCCCTTGATATTGACGAGGACGAAATCAATGTTCAGGTGACGATTCAGTTTCTTCTTTCATGCGGTTTGCTTGAAACATCCGATTCTATTGAGTACAAGTTGCCTTTTGTGCAAGATAACCTAGGAAGCGAGACAGCAAGCACTCGTAGAAGTCGTAAATCTAGGGAAAATGCACAAAAAGTGTTGCAATGCAACAGTGGAGCAACGGAGTGCAACATTTTGCAACAAAATTGCAATGTAGAGATAGATATAGAGAAAGATATAGATACAGATATAGAGATAGAGAAAGAAAATACAAAAGAAAGCGTGCCTGCATCTGATTTGGACTTTGACGCGGAATGGGGATGGGAATACACGATCAATGCATATCCAAAGAAAACGTCGTTAACGTCTGCCAAGGTAGCATGGATGGACAAGCTTTTAGAAGTTATCGAACCGAACAGAAAAGCCGTTGCAAAGCTGATATATGAGGCTACAGTGGCATATGTTACTGACTATATAGAGAAGAATCCGGATGATACGAATTATCGCTACATACCAAAATACGGAGATTGGCTGAAAGAGGATTGCGATTACTGGATTCGCCAAGTAGAGAAACGAAAGCAAGGTGAGGACAGTTGACAGAAGCAGAAGTTGGAGTGATCGGATGTGTATTGATTGACAATGATTCCATGTACAAGGTTTATAACAAATTAAAGCCGGAAATGTTTAGTACGGAATTTTGCCAAGATACTTTTGCTGAAATGCTTGCCATGTATGATCGTGGAGAAAACATTAATGTCGTTTCACTGTCTCAGACACTTGAAAACCACAAATGGGAGCCGGAAATAATTGCAAGCGAATTGAAAGAATGCATATCTGTTACTCCAGTCTCAACGGCAATAAAAAGTTATGCGGATGCAGTTGTTAAAGATTGGCGAGCAAGAGAAACAAAAAAAATTTTTCAAGGAGTGAGCCTTAGACCGTGTGATATTGACAATTCTATAGCTGAAGTTCTCACGAAACTCGAAGAAATCCAAGAAAACAAAACCGTTCACTCAAAAACTATGAAGCAGATTGTTGCAGAAAATAAAGGGAATTATTTCAATGGGCATGTAGGCGAGGGATTGATAAAAACTGGATTTTATCGAACAGATGATTGCCTTGGCGGCTTGGAAAGCGGAGACGTTACTGTAATTGGCGCAAGACCGGGAGTTGGAAAATCTGCAATCGTTACGCAAATGATTGGGCAGATGGCAGAAAAGGGTTACAACATTGGCTACTATAACCTTGAAATGAACGAATCACAGGTGTATGAGCGTTTCGTTTCTCGAATGTCTGAAATCGGTCTAACAAGGGTTCGCCGGGCAAAGGCTTTTCTTGGTGGGGAGAAAGAAGCATTCGACAAGGCGAATGAAACACTTTCCGGGTATAGCATCACTATTTCAACCGGCGCGAAGCCGGTAAGTGAAATCCGGGCAGAATGCAGGCACCAAAGATATGATGTGATCGTGATTGACTACTTGCAGTTAATCAAGGCTGATCGAAGATTCGGTAACCGTGCATCCGAGGTCGGAGATATTTCAAAAGCTATCAAAGCCTTGGCTATGGAACTGCATGTGCCAATTATCGTACTGTCTCAGCTTAATCGAATATCAGAGATGAGAGAAACAAAAGAGCCAACTATGGCAGAATTGAGAGAATCCGGAGACGTTGAGCAGGATGCATCAAACATTATCTTGTTATGGAATCTTGATGAGGATGGTCAATATAAGGGATGGAAAATTGAAAAGCAAAGGCAGGGAACACATTTAAAAGAAGTTCTCCAATTTGACGGCGATCACATGAGATTCATTGAGCGAACCGAAACCATTGAACAGATTCAAGCACGGATGCGACAGAAAGACGGTTTCCGAGAAGTATGTGGCAGCACACCATTTGATTAAAAGGTGAATGATTATGGCAAGTAAGAAATTTGAAAAAGGTTCCGAAGAATGGCAGTTTTTTAATGACTATTATAAATTCCGGCAGCAGTTTTATGAAGCTGATAACGAAGATGAGTGGTTCCAAGGAATGATGGAAGCAGGGGAAATGCTAATTAAAAAATATGCACGGACAAATATATCAAAATATGTTCAAAGTCTTGTATTTAGCCATTTTGAGGATGTAGAGAGGAGATGGAAGAGCAAATGAGTAATGCACTGGCAAGAAAGAAAAAGCGGATGCAGCCACTTGGATATTCCAAGAGTGAGCTGATCGGAATACAGAGGCACGCCAAGGCACAAAGCAATGCGGATTATCTAATAGAGGAATCCTATTATAACGTCCGTATGATGGCATATCAGGCACTGCATGATAAGTTCGGATTCGGACACAAAAGAATCATAAAGGTTGAGCAGACCATTGATGCATATGTGGAGAATGCAAAGGATGGAACGACAGGCGAGGAACTTGGTTTTTATCTGAAAGATAAATGCAAGATTGACGTGCGAAAGGAAACAAATAAGATTCCGTATCGTGAGAGTTTTTATCTGGTAGAGAGAAAGATTGCACCGAACTGCATGATACAGGCAAATAAGTTTTTACTGGCACAGGTATTTAATTATTTTGCTATGTTGGGTGTCTGCCTTAAAACACAGTTTAAATTTTCGGGAAATCAGATCAGACAGGTTTATGAGAGAATCAGATATTTAATTAACTGCCTTGCTACCGGATATGAAACTATGACGGGGATCGCAAGCGTATTGGAATGGGAATGTAAGTACATTGACAAGCGTTTTATCGGAAAGACGTATGAAATATAGGAGGAATGGTTGATGGACAAGTTAGCTGTGGAACTGCAGGATGGATATTTTGTGGAGATTGATTCTCTGAATCACACCCTGAGACAGAGATATTCCGGACAGGATAAGGACGGCAACGAAAAAGAGAGTGTTCGAACAATCGGATATTTTGGAGACATGAAACAGTGCATTAATGCTTTGTTAGAGCGTTATCCGAGGGAGTTATCTGAAAAGGCACAGATTTCCTTTGATGAATATGCAGAACTGTTGAATAAGGCTTATACGAAGTCAGAACAGCTTGTAAACAGAATCGGAAAAAGGCAGGGGGAGGTATAAATGTGGAAAGAAGGTAAGAAACGCCGCGCAATTATCGGAAAAATGAATAATAACTTGTCAATGCCGACAAAGTACCTGGACCAGGATGCGTTGAAAAGATTCAGAGAAGTACCGTATCAGTTGCGGTATGGGAAGGAGAAGAAAGATGCTGAATAGAGAAAAATATGCGGAAGAGATTTTAAATATTGCATGTGAAGGAGGCAATATTGCGTTAATTAATGGGAAACTGGAAAAATGCAGGGGAGTCTGCGATAAATGCGATTTTTGCGATAATGACATTAGAAATGCTGATCGTTGCAGAGAAAAAGCAAAAGAATGGGCGAACAGCCAGTATGTTGATTGGAGCGAAGTTCTAGTCGATACACCGATTTTGGTCAGAGATTCTGAACTTTTTGCGTGGAGCAAAGAACATTTTGCAAAATATGAAGATGAAACGGTTTATACATGGGATTACGGAAAAACGTCATGGAGCACATACGACGGTAAAATGAGTAGCTATAAATATGCTATGTTGCCGGAAAGCGAGGATCAGAATGAAAATAAGCAGGATTAAAAACCGGATATCTGAGGCAGCAACAGAAGCCTGCGGATATTCTCCACTAACAAAAGTGGTTTCGGGGGAAGAGATCAACAGGATTTGTACTCGGCGTATATGCAAAGATGCAAATGAGTATACCGTGCCGGATATGGAATTTTACAATGCTGACAGGCGGACTTATGCAGTACATAACTTTGCTGATAAGGAGTATACGGAGCAGTTAAGCATAGCAGAAAGAACTTGTCCTATTTGTCCGGGCGATATCCTGTATGTCCGAGAAACGTGGCATAAATACACCAAACGCATAGGAAAAGGCGAATCATGCCGCTTGGCAGAATTTTACGGATACAAAGCAAGCGTTGCAAATTCCGAAGATGCGGAAGAACCTTGGCACCCATCCATCCACATGCCGAAAGAAGCGGCACGTATCTGGCTTAAAGTTACGGATGTGAGGGTAGAGCGGTTGCAGGATATAACATCTGAGCAGATTAGCAGAGAGGGTGTAGAGGTGGAATATCCTCATGTGTTGAATGGAGAAGAAAAAAGATATGCGTTTTCGACTCTTTGGAACAGTACCATTAAGAAATCCGACATTGACCGCTACGGATGGGATGCGAATCCTTACGTTTGGGTGATATCGTTTGAGCGGTGCGAAAAACCGGAAGGAGTGTGAGGTATGGCTAAAGCAGTATTGGTTATGGATAATCCGGAATCGTGTTTTGAATGCAACTTCTTATATTGTGACGGAGATACAAATCTTGATAGTTGTCAGGCAAGAGAGGAAGCGAGACCAGTTGATTCAGAGATATATAAAAAGCCAGATTGGTGTCCGCTCCGGGAACTTCCCGAGAAAATGAAAGTTTGCGGAAGATACAATTCAGAATATTATGCAAAAGGCGGAAAATGCCATCATACAAGGCAGGCTGGAATGCGTGTTTGGATGGAATTTTAAAAACAGATGGAATGAGAAAGGAGTAATGACATGGCAAGATATATTGATTCTGATGCTTTAAAAAAGCATATTCGTCATAGATTTATGAAATTGAACAGTGAATCAAAAATTGGGCTTAAGGAATGCAAAGAGATTGATGCCGTCATTGATGAGGAAAAAGAAATCAAGGTGTTTGACAGAGATGACGGAGCAGAGCCGATTCTTGAGACAAAAACAGGTTTGCATCACGAGTTGCATTCAGACGGTCATGGAGAATTTGTGCAATCCACTTATACTGATTGGATGTGTCCTAATTGCGGTTGGTTCGTGGGTGAATTATACAGTGGGTTTGGCAAATGGCATATTCAGGACGAATTATCTTTCTGCTCAAGGTGTGGTCAAAAGATTGATTGGTCGAAGCCTAAAGAGGAAGAAAAAAGACGGTATGAATCTGAAAAAGAGCGTCAAAGGCAGGAGTGGCTTGATAAAACAGGACACGTACTTGATAACATGAATGAGCGAAGACGGATAAAATACGGAGTAACAGAAAAATAAAGTAAAACAAAGAAAGGAGCCGGGACCTATCCGGATAAAAGGCGCGCCGGGTTCCTTTTTGAAAAGTATGAAAACAAAGTGTGAAATTTATAGAGATTCGATGCAGAATTACAAAAAGTACGCTATACCACCTGCACAGCTTATTATTGCGGATGTGCCATACAATGTCGGGAAAAATTTCTATGGCAGTAATCCAATGTGGTACAACGGTGGCGATAACAAGAATGGAGAAAGCAAACTTGCAGGAAAAGCAGCATTTAATTCGGACTTTAATTTCAATCTGTATGAGTATTTCCATTTTTGTAGCAAAATGCTCAAGAAAGAGCCGAAGAAAGCAGGAACCAGAGGGCGAAGTTCTGATGCACCATGTATGATCGTGTTTTGCTCATTTGAACAGATGTCGACATTGATCACTGCGGCAAAGAAACATGGTTTCGAACATTACATACCGCTTGTATTTGTAAAAAATTATAGTCCGCAGGTGCTTAAGGCAAATATGCGTGTGGTAGGTGCAACGGAGTATGCACTTGTACTATACAGGGACAAGCTACCAAAGTTTAGAAATGGAGTGAAGTTCGATGACGATGGAAAAACCATCAGAGGTACGGGGCATATGATATTTAACTGGTTTACATGGGAAAAAGACGGAAAAGATATTCCTAAAATACATCCTGCGCAGAAACCAGTCGTGGTGTTAAAAAAGCTGATTGAAATTTTTACAGATCCGTGGGATGTGGTCATTGATCCATGTTGTGGAAGCGGTAGCACATTAAGAGCGGCGGCGGAACTTGGAAGAAATGCGTATGGATTTGAGATTGACCGCAATTTTTATACAGGAGCAAAAGAGAAAATGCTTGTGTTCGAAACTGATAATCAGATTAGTTTCGAGGATATTCCAGGGGTGATGCCATGATACAGATTTTAGAACTATTCGGAGGAATAGGCTCCCCGCGGTGCGCACTTAGAAACCTTGGTATTTCGGTAAAGGCGATTGATTATGTCGAGATTGACGAAAAGGCAGTACGTTCTTACAACGCCATGTTTGCAAACGAATTACCGTATAAGACGCAATCAGTTGTTGGGTGGAATCTTAAGCCGGATATTTTGATACATGGAAGTCCGTGCCAGGATTTCAGTATTGCTGGCAAACAGAAAGGCGCAGATGAGGGGTCAGAAACACGTTCAAGCCTAATGTGGGAAACCATCCACATTATCGGGCAGATGGGAGCCTGGAAGCCACGTTATGTCATTTGGGAAAATGTGAAAAATGTCCGTAGCAAATATATGGTGCATAACCACAACCGTTATATGTCTGAACTTGCAAAGATGGGATATACAAGCAGCTATGAGCTTTTGGATGCGCGGGATTTTGGATTGCCGCAGGCAAGGCAGAGATATTTCACGGTATCTGTACTTGGGAATGAATACTTTGATTTTTCCAATTTGATACATACACCAATGCGAAATATTAAAGACTTTTTAGAAAGTGATGTGCCGGAATACTATACTGTTACGCAACCGAGTATGTTACGAAGAATAGACGGATTGTCTGATTATAATGGAAGTTTTAAAGGCAGAGTTCCGGTTATTAAAGAGTATGCCATGACAATCACATGCAAGCAGATGAGAAGTCCAAACAGTGGCGTGGTTGATTTAGGGAACGGAAAATATCGGTATCTTACCGAAAGGGAATGTTGGCGAATACAAGGTTATACAGATGAGGATTTTGATAATGCACTGAAAGTACATCCAGGAAAGAAAAACTGCTTAAACGGTGCATTGTACAAACAGGCGGGGAACAGTATTCCGGTGACTATTTTTGAAAGTCTGTTCCGGAAGATAATTCTCGGAGAGACAGAAAAATTGGAAGAACAGACCGGACAACTCCGGTTTGCCTAAGCTTTAAATTTTAAAACCAGATAACAAAACCAAACGATCATCATACCACTTTTCGCAGTAGTATATGTGGCGGGTGGGAGATGATGCGGAAAGAGAGGATTGGACGGAGAAAAATGAGGATACATAAAGGTGATATCGTAAGGCATTTTAAGAGAGAAATGCTTACAACAAAGCAGATAGAGGATGAAAAAAATCTGTATTTATATAAAGTCTTGGATTACGCAAAGCATACAGAAACGGGAGAGCTGTTAGTAATATATGAAGCCTTGTACGACGGGCAGCCGATAGACTGTGATGTCCATTGTGGGGATAAATTTGCAAGACCATTTGATATGTTCATGGACGAGGTAGATCATATCAAATATCCATGTATCAAACAGAAATACAGGTTTGAAGTTATAAGTTAAGTGGAGCTTTGATCGAGAAAGAGAGGAAAAACAATGAATGAAATGAAAATCAGAATATCATTATACTTTGAAATTAAGGATTCAGAAATGTTTGGCGGAGAGGGTTCCGTTGGATATGCAGAGCGGAATATAGGTTTTACAGTCACAGAAGAAAAGCCAAGGATTTTTGAAGAAAGTGCATACGACTATGTGAAAAGAACCATTGCAAACATGGCGAAAAGTTTAGGCGTGAGTGAGGAATGCATCAGGACCATCGGCAAAGAGGAATATGAGGAAAATACGGAGGACTAATGCAGTGCGAAAGAAACTTATAACAGCCATCATAACGGCAACACTTCTGATTGCCGGATGCAGTGATACAGCAAATGTCAGCGAGGGACAGGATAGGATGATGGAAAAGGTAGAAGATGAATGGGGATATGCCATTTATGTAGACAAAGATACCAATGTTATGTACATAAAAGGACTCGGAGGCGGAGGAACTTTTACAGTCATGCTTAACGCTGATGGTACACCGAAGATCTGGCAGGGAGAAGAATAAAATATTGGAGGATAGTGGCTTATGAAGTTTTCAAAACTGACTAAGCCAGAGCTTGAAACAATTATTGAAAACGCCAATTTCACGGAGCAGGAAGAAGAAATATTTTATCTTCTTGCCCGTGGACTTATTTCAAAAGAAATAGCCATGAGACTATGCGTATCAACAAGAACAGTGGAAAGAAGAATTTTTGATATTAAACAGAAAGTAAAAAAGTTAGAAGGTGAGTTAAACGGGAAATCTTTCAAATAGTGAGTTGTTGAATATTGCCATCGAAAATGGTATTATCAACATAGACACCATTCAGAAAAAAATTGAAATGAACGAAAGGAAAAAATTTATTGAAAAACACACTTACAGCATTTGGCAAGGAAAAGATGGAAAGTTTTACACATATTTGCCAGATGAAGATAATAAGAGAGGAAAGAGACTTGTAAAGAGAACATCTGAAAAAGCAATTGAAGATGAAATAGTAAAGTTCTATAAAGCTAAGGAGGATGAACCTACAGTGATTCAGGTATATTCTAATTGGATTTCTGAAAAACTTGAATATGGTGAAATAACAAGACAGACAAAGGACAAGTACGAGACAAATTTTAAAAGATTTTTTGAAAATAAGTATTTGCCGATTGCAAATAGAAAAATCCGGTACATTGATGAAGAAATATTAGAATCATTCATAAAAACAGCTATTTCAAAACTGGAACTTACGCAAAAAGCTTATTCTGATATGCGGATATTGATTAACGGAATTTTCAAATATGCAAAGAAAAAACATTATACCATCCTGAGCATAACCAGTTTTATGGGTGATTTGGAAATTTCGGAAAAGTCATTTAAAAAGAACCATAAGTCAGACTGCGAATTGGTATTTTCTAAGGATGAGGAACTTTTAATTGAACGATTTGTAATGGAAGATGAGCCTACATTGATAGAACTTGGCATTATTTTGGCATTTAAAACAGGATTGAGAGTTGGGGAAATATCTACCCTCTCATGGTCTGATGTCGGAGAAAATAAGATACATATATCAAAGACAGAAATAAGATATAGAGATGATAATGGCAAATATGTATTTGATGTTCAAAATTTTCCTAAAAGTGATGCCGGGTTTAGAGATGTTATAATTACCGCAGATACCAAAGAACTTATGAGAAAAATAAAAATGCTCAATCCATTTGGGCAATATATTTTTATGAAAAACGGTAAACGAATAAAAGGTCAGGCATTTACAAGGCGGCTATATGTGATATGTGACAGAATAGGAATTGGTGAACGTTCAATTCACAAGGCAAGAAAGACATATGCAACAAAGTTGATAGATGGAAATGTTCCAGAATCGGTAATAAAAACACAAATGGGGCATACAGATATCAGAACAACTCTCGATCATTACTATTTTAATAACAAGACAGAGAGTGAAATGCAGGAATATATTGCAAAAGCATTATCAATGTAAAAGGTAACACGAGGTAACACCTTTGGAGATAAAGAAATTCAGTATTTATGCGGGTTTGAGAGAATTGATACCGAGTTCGAATCTCCCTTCCGCTACTTTATTTTTGTTTAAGAAAACCTTGTGAAGCCTTGATTTTACTGAAAGAAAGGAGTTTTTGAATGGTGTCTTTTCTAAAGGTCAAAATCAAAGGTAACACTAAAGGTAACACGAACGGATGTATGGACGCTTAATGCGTTCTTTTTTTGTTGTATTTTTTGACGGCAAACTGTCGGAATCGTGACGGTTTTGCCGCCTTTTTTTATGCAAAAATATAATCAAAGGGAGGGATGGTGGTGTTTTCAGATGAAGTTCTTGAAAAAATTTTTGCCAGAAAAGAGTTACAGTCCTTGGACTTGTCAACGCAGTCGTCTATCATACACGCAATAGAAGATGTTTTAGAGGAGGTCAAACAGGATGAATATGAGCGGAGCATACCAGAATCCGATTTATAATCAGCAGATGCAGCAATACGGGCAGCAGTACGCATACAATCCGTATATGAATCAGCCACGCATTGATAATACACAAAATTATATGCAGGCACCGCAGCAAATTCAGCAGCAGATCCCGGTTCAAACTTTTGGCATAAATGGAAAAGTAGTTCCGGCGGTAGAAAACATCACTGCCAATGATGTGCCAATGGATGGCAGCGTTGCATTTTTCCCAAAACAGGATATGACAGAAATATACGCTAAAAGTTGGAACGCAGATGGCACAATTCGCACAATCGTTTTTAAGCCAGTTTCGCATGATACTGTTAGCAATTTATCGCATGATACTGAAAAATTGAAATTTGACCTATCAGACGAGTGCACAGGTGCATTTATGCAGAAGTTTGATGAACTTTTTGGGAAGATTGAACAGATAGAAAACCGATTAGATAAAATTCCAAGCAGTCAAAGAAAAACTTCACAGGTAAAAAAGGAGAGTGATCCAGAATGAATCCGGCACAATTATTGTTAAATCAGATGATGAATTCTCCGCAGGTTCAAAACAATCCTATGGCAAAAAATGCCATGCAAATGTATCAAAGCGGAGATACAGGTGGACTTAAGACAATGGCAGAGAATCTCTGCAAAGAAAGAGGAATTACAGTAGATGAAGCAAAACAAAAGGTTATGAGTATGTTTAATCATTAGTACATTTTGGGTTGCGCGCACAATAACCGGTTATCCCATTTGTAAATAAATCAGATGGAGGTAAACAAAATGTTTAATGGAAACGCATCTCCTAGTCTTGCTGATATTGCAGCAGTGACAGGAAACGGAAGAAACAATGATGGCATGTGGGGCGGCGATGGCTGGTGGGCTATCATTATCTTCGCAATGATCTTTGGCTGGGGCGGCTTTGGCGGCAATGGCTGGGGAGGAAACGGAGGTATAGGAGCGACAGCATCTGCATACACCGATTCCGCAATTCAGCGTGGATTTGACACGCAGGCTATCATCGGAAAGTTAGATGGTATCACAAATGGTCTCTGTGATGGTTTCTATGCTGTAAACAACTCAATGTTGACCGGATTTAACGGCATTAACACGAATGTCATGCAGACCGGATTTGGCATCCAGCAGGCTATTAACGCTGATACGGTGGCATCCATGCAGAACACAAACGCATTGCAGGCACAGCTTGCTAATTGCTGCTGTGAGACCAGAGAAGCTATCCAGGGTGTGAACTACAATATGGCGCAGAACACCTGTGCACTGCAAAACACCATGAACAGCAACACAAGAGATATCATCGAGAGCCAGCAGGCAGGAACAAGGGCAATCCTTGATTACCTGTGCCAGGAAAAGATTTCTTCCTTACAGGCAGAAAATAGCGACTTAAGAAGAGCAGCTTCTCAGGACAAACAGTCTGCATTGCTTACAACAGCAATGTCAGCGCAGACACAGCAGATTATCAACGCTGTAAATCCGGCTGCAATCCCGGCATATGTTGTGCCAAATCCTAACGCTTATGCGTATGGTTGTGGATGTAACACAGGATGTAGCTGCTAAAAGTAGCTGCTAAAAGTAGCTGCTACACAAAATTGAATAATTGAGTATCTTAATTGAGTTTAACTCGATTATGTCTGCTGTGCAGTATTGCTTATAAACACAAAGGGCAGACTATAATGTTTGCCCTTATTTTTTGAAAGAGAGGTAAATAATTATGGCAGAATTTACAGGAATTGCAATTCAAACTGTCGCGCAGGGAGAAGATGTGGCATTTACAGAAACTCCGGTATGCGCAACAAAATGCATTGTTCATAGACAGGGAAGTGGAATTGTTAAATTAAGAGGACTTACAAATCAGTGCCGGGCAAGATTTTTGGTATCTTATTCCGGAAACATTCAAATTCCTACAGGTGGCACAGTTGAAGCTATTTCACTGGCTATTGCAATTGACGGAGAACCGTTGCAGTCAACTCGAATGATTGTTACACCGGCGGCAGTTGAAAACTTCTTTAACGTTTCGGCGCAGGCATATGTAGACGTTCCTCGCGGTTGTTGTGTTACGGTAGCGGTACAGAATACGTCTACGCAGGAAATCGAAGTTCAGAACAGCAATTTAATTGCAGTCCGGGAAGCGTAAGGAGGGCGGTTTTATGGATATTATGAGAATGCACGACATGATTGAAAAACTGTCTGAATGTGCTAAATGCGAAATTGACAAAGGAATTGAAAATATAGACCCATGCGAAATGGGACAGGTTACAGATATGATGAAAGACCTTGCAGAAGCAATGTATTATCGTACATTGATGAAAGCAATGGAAGAATCCAGTGCAGATGAAACAATGGAAATGTTTGAGCGATTCGGTGACGGCAGAAGATTTTATGATAACTACCGCTACGCAAACGGCAGATTTGCTCCAAAGGGAAGAGGAACGCGGAGAGGATATGAAGAACCTCCGTACTGGCACATGACACCAGAAATGTACCGGGAAATGGAACACGACCGTGATATGGATCGTTCTTCCGGCAGAATGTATTATACCGAGCCTAAAATGACACCAGATGGTGGAATGCGTGACCGCAGAGAGGGAAAAAGCGGAATGAGCCGAAGAAGCTACATGGAAAGTAAAGAGCTTCACAAGGGCAATACGCCGGAGGACAAGGACGCAAAGATGCATGACCTTGAAAGATACATGAAAGAGCTTTCGGAGGATATGGCGGAGCTTATCTCTGACATGACACCGGAAGAGCGCACGATGACAAAGAGCAAGCTTTCAACGCTTGTTTCCAAAATGTAATGGCAGGGGCAGAAATGCCCCTGTTTGTTTGGAGGGAAAATGTTTTTTATAAATGGTATTGAATGGAAAATAGAATTTGTTCACGGCGCAAGTCATAAATTAATGCGCTCTGATGGCTCTATTAGCCTTGCTGTGACAGATTGGAATGATAGGATAATATATGTTTCAGATAAACCGAAAAATGGCTATTTGCGCAAAATACTGGCTCATGAGCTTTGCCATTGTTTTTGTTTTTCCTATAACATTCATATGCCGATTGAGCAGGAAGAGTATCTTGCGGACTGGATCAGCCTGTATGGTACTGATTTGATCTATCTTTTGGATGATCTGATGTCAAACATTGATTGGAGGGCAGCATAGTGGACAAAATAGATGAATTGCTGCGGTATATTCACAGAACAAACCCGGAAATGACAAGGGAAAAGCTGATAAATGAACTAAGCAGAGGTGATTACGCCGCACGTTCTTTGCTTTTCACAAAAGAAGTTGTTTGTCAAGAAGAAAAATAGTAAAATGTTTTTGGGGTGATAGTATTGTATAACGGATGCCATACATCTTTTGATGTCATGAAAGAATATATGATCTATGGCGCGGAGCTTGATGAAAAATATCAGATCCCGATTGTCCCGGCATGCAGCTTGGATTATTTGCCGGAGGACTCCATAGATTTTGGAGAGAGCTTTTCACAAAAGATAAAAGGGCATAGAAAATTAAATGTGAATTTTTATATTGACGATTCAAAGTTTCAAAGACTGTGGAATAACCCGGATAAATACATGGAACACTTGAAGTGTTTCCATTCGGTCTGTATGCCGGATTTTAGTATTGCTACAGGCGATTGTGGTATGCCGTTTGCTTTGAATCTATATAACGTGTACCGGAATCATGCGCTTGCACATTACATGCTGCTGAACGGAATCCGTGTTATACCGTCCGTAGGCATCCCGGACAAAGATAATTATGATCTTTGTTTTGCCGGATACAGTAAGGGTGGTGTGATCGCTGTATGCACAAATGGAAGAGTGCGGGCAAAGGCAGCTCGGATTGAGTTTTGCGAGGGATTCAAAGTAATGACAGACAGGCTACAACCGTATACAGTGTTGATCGTCGGGAAGATACCGGATGAATTGAACACAGATGTAAAGATTGTAAATTACAAATCACGCAACCAGAAAGTAAATGAGGAATTTTCGAATGGGAACAAGAACAACAAAATCACAGAAAAAACAGAAACAGACTGAGAGCCAGAGGAAGAGAAGAGAGCGAATTAGTCAATTTTCACAAGTTGCGAAATGACGCATAATAATTTACTGTGCACATTGTCTTTTTACAGTTTGAATCTCATTTTTCAACTTTTGAATTTTTTCTTCTTGGAAAATGGCTCGATTTTGAGATCAGAAATCAGAATTTTCACGCCCCGGCGGTCTGCCGGTGATTCTTCAGATGCTTACTGGATGTATGTCGGTGGAGTGTGCCCGGACAAGATAAACGCAGTATTTACAGGCTTGCAACGTCGTAAAAACGATTTACAGGCGTTTCGTGCTGTGTATATATAAAAGTACTGCATTGCCTTGCGCAAGCCTTAAAATGGCTTATACGTGTTCACTTAAGCGCATTATATGACCGGACGTGTATCCTGTCAAGCTGCAATATATCCGGACACTGGAAAAAGCCGGGATGATTCCGGCTTAAAATTCCTCTATATCCGCAGCATTTTGCTCCCACTCTGGAAGCGTTTTGAAAACTTCCCAAGCATCGTCGAACGTTTCAAAGTCTGTCCCTTTGCCGTCATTTCTGAAAAATCCATCTTCTACACTGTAAACACTTCCCCTGTATCTGATTTGAAAAACTGTCTGTGCTCCGTTCTGATAAATCATTTTGAATCCTCCTAAAAAATAAAATTCCCTTCCGGGTAAAGGCAAGCCGGGAAATTGAACCCCGGAAAAGTGATCGGTGCAGGTGGGGCGGTTCCTGCAGACGGTGGGAATCTCCACCGTTTCGACTAATTTTCGCAATGTGTTAAAACAGATATAAAAAAGGCTTCAACTTCAAGCATTCTTGGATTGTCAAAATCAACCTCTTTTTTCCAACGCTCTAATTCTGCCTTTATTTCTTTCTTTGTTCCATACTGATTGCAAGGCATAGATAGGTTTTTGATTTCTCTTTCTGTACCAAAGCAATAATCTCCATAGTATTCATCATGAGCTAATACAAAGCCGTTTTTATTTGCTAATATCTTCATTTTTAACACCTTTCATTTTATATTTTTTGCTTGTCTCATCAGTGGCAAGGTTGCAACCCTACACCAGACCGCCGCGCGGGCGGTTTCGACTATGCTATGCAAATTTCAAACACTTCGCCTTGGATATGTTCAAAATCGACCTTTTCAAAAATCCCGATGCCGTAAAAGTCGGCTGTAAGTGTTCCAAAGTGATTGTATTCAAATGCGATATTTCTCTTTTTAAACTCACTAATTGCGTTGCTGTTTTTACTGCCGTTTTCCCAATTAATAAATAATCCTGTTCCTCTCATGTTCATGCCTCCCGTTATTTAAAGAATTTTTTAAACATTTCTTTTGCTGTTTCATAATCATTTACTTTCTTTTCAACGTATCCAGCAGCAGCGGTGCCGTTTTGATCGGCAACCATTTGAAAAACTTTTTCTTGGTCTGCTGGATGAAGTTTCGCAATTTCTTCAATTCCTTTTGTAAAATCCTTTATTTTTTTATCAGTCATCTTGCTTACCTCCGTTCTTTGTATTCCTGTTGATATTATAATATCACTTTATAAAGTGATAGTCAATACTTTATATCACTTTTTTGGGTAATATTTTTAATTGACTTTGGGAATTATCTATTATATAGTAGATTTATAAAAATGATTTAGAAAGGAATAAGAAAGTATGATTAAATATAAATTTAATGTAGGGGATGCGTTAGAGCGCGCCGGATTTAATATGTATAAGGCAAAAACAACAGGATTGCTTAGTCAAGAGACACTTAAAAAGATAAAGAACGAAGATACGAATATAAGTGCTAAATCATTAAATAGTCTTTGCTTAATTCTTGATATGCAGCCTAAAGACATATTTATATATGAAGAGACAGAGGAAGATTTGAAACAGAAACAAAAAATTTGAAATTTATTAAAGTATCACTTTACATAGTGATAAATATATGCTATTATAATATTGTCGAAAGCCAGAAAGGAGAAAAATGAGCGAAGATATGAACATGCAGGAAAACGCTAGACTTGTTCTTGGACTTAGGGCAGCCGGATGGAGTGAAAAGAAAATAAATGATTTTCTACTCTACATCGAGACCGGAGATGACCGGTATAAGCCGACACCGGACAAGGAGTAAACAAAAGGGCTGGAGAAAATCCAGCCCGACACACAAAAAACATACTGCTATTTGAATATAGCACATCCATAGAAGAAAGAAAAGAGGAAAAAGCTATGTTGAAAATTTTAAAAGAGAATGAAAAGAGAATGGACGGACATTTTGCAGTAGAGATTTTCGAAGTTGAAGATTTCGGGCTGATCGCGGTAGATAACGATACCAGTAACGGCGAGACAATGGAAGCATGGAAGTGCGACAATACCGGCGCGGCACTGGATAAAAATACATCGAATTTTAGAGTAAAAGAGGTTCAGGAACCGACTTCATACGACGAGGACGGAGAACCGGATCAGTGGCAACTTGTAGGATTTGAGATTGAATAATAAGATTTAGGCGGCTTGAAATATAGCCGCCTTTTTTGTGCAAAACGTAGAAATTCTTTGTAAGAATTTTACAAAATTTCAAGAATGATAATTTTATTACGGACAAGACAAAATGATAGAATTGTACCAGTTTTGTTGCAATGCAACACTCTTGCAACAAATTGCAACATTTTTGCAACGTAGAGTAAGACACTAGAGTTAGAGAAAGATTATATTCTCTCTTGTAATATTAAAAATATATATTATAAATAAGGCAGTATATTTATATAAATAATATA
>ERZ1034920.291-NODE-291-length-41280-cov-5.207738_pt1 | contig 41280 bp, 51 predicted proteins | sample MGYA00520688_ERZ1034920 | MGnify/ENA primary metagenome ERZ1034920 (study PRJEB33766, sample SAMN09781785) | gut metagenome | biome: gut microbiome | host: Homo sapiens | place: Madagascar | study: EMG produced TPA metagenomics assembly of the PRJNA485056 data set... | reverse complement strand
CTGGAGACATCATCGATGCCTTTGGCGAGAAGTGGATTGTCATGCGTGCTCGCGCAGACGAGACCACGCATAAAGTTGGCGTGATGTATCAGTGCAATAAGCTTCTGCGCTTTCAGAACTTCAACGAGAAGATCTATGAGCGGTGGAGCTATGTTGATGTCAGTGGGTATTCTTCATCGTTCAACAGTTCAACGAGTATTCAGAGTTCGGCAGAGCAGATGGTGATCTATCTTCCGTTGGATGCCGATTCTGAGAAGATCTACGTCGATAAACGTTTGTCTCTCAACGTTGGATACGACCGTTATGGAAGGAAGATGCTAAGCGTCCTTCGTGTCACCGGTGCGAATCCAGTCGCCGAATCGTTCAATAAAGGCGACCACATTCTCATGCTCAAGGTAGAGCGCGACCTCTATAACGAAGAGTCGGACAACGTCGACCTTGAGATCTGTGATTACATTCGAGATGGTGGGTCTACGCAGAAACCAGACGAGACAAAGCTACCATGCTCGATTGAGGGTCGTACTACGCTTCGCCTCGGCAAGTCTGGGAAGTATAAGGCTGTATTCACACAAGCAGATGAAACCGTCGCTGCGCCAAAGGCATGCTGGACAGTGACAGCTGAACCTGGCATTGAGTGGGTACAGGCAGGCAATGATCTGATTTTGTCTGCGCCAAAAGACGAAGCGTTGATTGGCGGAAGCATTATCCTCGAACTGACAGATGAAGACGGCAGGTATGACGCTGCGCGATTTGAAGTGGAGGTGGTCTCGCTTGTCTAAACCGACATATTTAGATGACCTGATTGCCTACAAAGAAAACGTGATCATGGCAATGAGCCAGTCTCAAGATGTGATGGGGCTGCTTGCCAATGACCCGGCAATCGATCTCGACAGCGAGAAAGCAGAAGACCTGCTGGAACGCAACATCTTCGACTATGACTACATCGACGGCACTCTGGAACGCCACGACGCTTATATTATGGTCGATGATGAGCTCGTTCAGCCATCTTCCGGTACATTCAATCGTTGGCTATTGTACGTGCAGATCGTCTGCGCTAAGACGTTCAACGATATTGATAAGAAGCTTTTTCGCGGCGTGAAAGGAAACCGACGAGACAACCTTGCTCGCTCGGTGGACGCGCTACTGAACGGCAGCCGTGATTATGGTGTTGGAAAGCTTGTGCTTATGGGTGCTGCTCCCGCCAAGGTCCCGGACAAATTCACGTCTCTGCTCCTGACATATGAGATCCGCGACTTCCGATCCGAAAGGGTGAAGGGCCTTGCCGACCGTTGATACTTTTACGTTGATCTCTGGCAGCCCATACCCTTATCAGGAACTGTTAAATATAAAGCCACCGTCGCTTGATATGATCCGGCGTGTGGGATATGCACAATACAATGGGTATCTCAGCGTTCTGCTGAGCACTCCGGACGATTTCTTAGAAGCGTTGGGCGTCGATGCTTCTAAGATTGAAGATCTTCCGAAAGACCCTTTGATTTTTATGACGCTATTTCCACTTCTTAGAAACGAGCTGATTTCAGCCGTTTCTTTTTTTATTGATCGACCGTTGGTCTACGACGACGAGATAGGGTACACGGTGGGAGACGTGGTTGTGTCATTGGAAATGCTTCGGGATATCCGCAGCATTATCTTGCAGTTGTGCTGTGTAGAGGACACCGTGACACCTCCTAAAAAGTTCCGAAATGAGAAGGCTCGCAAGATCTACGAGCTGATCCAATCTCGCAAGGCGGAACAGGCAAAGAACACGAAAAAGGTGAGAAAAGAAAACCCCGATACGGCGTTGCCAAACCTCATCAGTGCGTTCTGTGCATTCTCTCCATCTTACAACCTGACAAACGTGTGGGGGCTGACGATCTATCAATTTTACGACCAGTACCATCGATTGGATTCCAAGATTCAGTTAGATGTGTTTGGCCTGCGCTGGGCCGCTTGGGGCAAGAAGGATTTTGACTTCTCGCTCTGGCACAAAGCCCCACCTAAAAAATAACACAAAGGAGTGAACAACTCATGGGCAAGAGTTTTGCTAACCGCGAAGTGGCTGATCTGATGTTTGTGGAGTATTCCACCAAGAAGCCCTTCATGAATTTTGAACTCGCAAATACCACGGGTTATGATCTGGAAGGTGACACTGTTTTCGCTTACGGCGGTCAGGGCCACCCCAAGCGCGTGAGCTTCTCCGGCAACCGTTCCGGTACGTTCCGCGTGGAGACCCAGATGCAGACGATGAAACTGTATCAGATGATCACTGGCGCTGATCTCAAGGCAGACGCACAGTTCCTGCAGCGTGAGGTGGTCAAGGCTGGCGGTGCGAGCAATAAGGAGCTCACCATCCAGAAGACCCCTATCGACGGTTCTGTTCATGTCTACAAGGCGTCCGATGACTGTGGCACAGAGGTAAAGGCAACCACGGCTGCTACGAAGGTTACTCTGGAAACCGCAGGCGCAGCCGGCGATGAGTATATCGTCTATTACCTCACTAAGCTTGAAGGTGTCAACCGCCTGAATATCAACACGCGGTCCTTCCCGAAGGCGTTTACTATCTATGGCGAGACCTACGAGAAGACTGAAGACGATGAGATCGTTCCTTACAGAATGATTGCGTATAAGGCTGTTCCTCAGCCCAGTTTCTCTGTTGATTTTGCCAATGATGGCGATCCCACCTCGCTGAGCATCACGTTCGATCTGCTTGCAGATAACGACGACAACGTGCTCGACCTGCTCCTCGAGGAGTAATTGAATAATCTTTAAGGGGCCCAAACGGGCCCCTTTTTGATGTACCAAAATGATCGGAGGTGTGCTATGAAAGTGCTGGCGTTTGACCAGGGGACGCTCATCTCTGGTTTTGCTTATTTTGAAGGGTCGGATCTCGTGAAACACGGGGTCATTGCGGCCAATAAGTCGGACGAGTATTGGATTCGTCTGCAATTTATGCGCAATAAAATTGAGCGCATGATCAAAGCGTATAACCCGGATTACGTGGTGATTGAGGGCATTGCGATGCAGCGAGATCAGCAAGCCCTTATTAAACTTGGACAGCTGCAGGGGGTTATTATGGGGGCGTCGTTCTCCAATAACATCCCTGTCGATATACTGCTCCCCACCCATTGGCGGAAACTGAATGGCTTTAAGCAGGGTGGAGGAGTGAAGCGTGCAGACCTCAAGAAACAGGCGTTTGATATGGTACAAGAGTGCTACCATTTAAATCCGCCTCCCACTGAGGACGAGGCTGACGCAATCGCAATTGGCGTGGCTTGGCTGCGTGAAAGGGAATATCTACCTCCCGTAAAGGTGGAACCGACAGAAAAGGAAAAGAAGAAAAAAGCAAAGGAGATCGAAGAACATGTCCGAGACTGTTACAAAGGCAAAGCGAGCTCCCAAAAGAGCAGCAGACAAAAAGCCAATGGCTGAAGTAAAAATGAATGAAGTTATTCTTCATCGAGGCGACGAAGAGATCAGAGTGATGATGCGCGAGCATATCCCTGCGGTGGAACGGACTCTGCTGATGGGTAAGATTGAGAGTCTTTACTTTATCGGCGGTGAATACGACCCTGCTTATGGAGATCTGTCCGTTCTATTCATCCTGTCTCGTATGTATACCGACCAGGATTTTGATGACGACATGGATCGGTTTGAGCTTTTTGCAAAAGAGACCGGTCTTCAGGACCATCTTCCCGCAGAAGCGATTGAGCTCTTTGGCTATGTTCAGGAAAAGGTTGATTTCCTTGTAAAGAAAAGAGCTGTATCTGATGAAGCAGCGGAGATGTATCGCAGTGTTGGTGAGGCCGCGCGAGGGATTGCAACGACGATGAATGCAGTGACGGCCTATCTCGATATGGCAGCAAAGTCTTTTGAAGGTGAGAACAAAGCCTCTTTTGATGAGATCGCGTCGGTACTGAAAGTCTTAGGTCGACAGGACGAGAAGAAAATTACGGAGGCTATTATTGAGTATCAGGCTGAAAAGGCTAAGGCTCGTAAAGCCGAGCGTCAGCCTGCAATCGTCAAGAAGGTTGAGAAGGCGTAATGGCTGGTTGGGAAGATGACCTGCTGAAGTATCTCGCCCGCGCGGATGTCAAAGCCTCGATGCACGCTTTTGTGGTCGATGCCAGAAGAAAAGGTATTCGTTTTGGTAGTGGTTCCGGTGGTGTGGTTGACGATGAGGCGCAAGCGCGAGCAGTAGTTGAAAACGACATTATGCCGCGCATCGTTGCGGCGATTCAGTCTCGCATTCCAAGTATGGATAAAGACATGTTTTTGCGCGTTGCGACACCGGAGGTCAACTCTGAGGGTGCATATGTGTTCCATTTAGTATTAGATCCGAAAAAGGTTCATCGGGATAGCCTCTATGAAGGCGGGCTCGATAACGTGGTTGCTTATATGTCACATGGGGCAAAACCATTGAAACACTGGGTGGCTGGTTATTGGGTAAGTCCAGGAATGGCAAAGCGAGGATATGTTGGAGCACAAAGTCCGTATTACTTCATCCCGGAAGGGTATACCCGCGAAGCCGACCCATTCCTTGAAACGACGATGAACGTTTTGAATGGTGAGTTCCGACAGGACGGCATCGAGGTTATCCTTGATAGCACGTATTTGCCTGGTAGTGGTGCTGGTGTTACACGGGGAGTACGTAGGACATAACAATCAGTTTGACTATTCTAAATAACTCTTATATACTACTTTGTGGATGAACAATCCCGAAGGAGGATATGAGATGAGAAGAAAGCTGATAATGCCGTTAGTGGGGATAGTGATTTTGCTTTTGCCAGGGTGTGGTTGTGACCATGAATATGACGAAGGCGTTGTGACAACTGAACCAACATGTGTTGAGACCGGAGTGAAGACGTTTACTTGCACAAAATGCGGCGATACTTACACGGAAGAAATACCTCTTGGTGAACATAAATATGTTGCCACTATCACTAAGGAGCCTACATCCGAAGAGCTTGGCGAAAGAACATATACATGCTCTGTATGCGGCGACAGCTACACGGAAACCATGCATGATGTTTACGTTGAAATCACGGATGTATATCCTTCGGATGCCTTGGACACTATATATCTGTTTTTGTTGATAGACAATCGCGGAGATAAAGAAATCAAAGGGATTCAAGGAAGGGCAGTTATTCGAGACATGTTTGGGACGGTGATTGCAGATCTTGAATGTGATATGCCTTTTGATAGTGACAAGTATTTGCTGCCAGGGTATTGGAAGGTTGCTTCTCGATACTATGCGGCATCGCTTCTCGATTCTTCCGCATGGAAGCTATTCTATGAGAACTTCGAAGATTTGGATTGTAGCTATCATGTAACACAGGTTGTCTATACTGACGGAACAAAGGATGTTTTCTAACAAATATCTCAAAGAGGGCTGACTTATATCAGCCCTCTTTTTTCTATGTGAATAAGAGTTAAAGCACGGCGCGACCGTGCTTTTTTATTTCGCCGATGGGGGTGATATATGATGGCCAATAGTGCCTTTAAAGTCCTCGTATTGCCGCGAGGCGAACAGGCGGATATTTCGCAATTTGGCGCGGAGCTTCAAAAGATTTGTGATCAAGTCAGCACAACAAAAGTTAAGGTGCAAGCCGACCCTGCGGCGATCGCAGATAGCCTTAAGACTGCGTTGAGTTCGGTAAAGTTGGATGTACAGTTTAACGCTTCATCCATTGAAGCGAGCATCAAAACTGCTTTGACGGGCAAAACGTTTGATATCAATGTTAACCCTGTCGTGCAGCAGGGAGGTGCCGGAGGCGGCGCTGGTGGTTCTGGCGGCTCCGGTAATGGAGGTAGTGGAGGACAACAGCGTCAGCCGCGCCAGCAGCAGGTCGGGCAGAGAGATACTTTTGCGAAGATTGTTGCCTCTGAGGCATATCTGGAAGGCTTACGAAAGAAGCTGAAAGTTGCCGAGTATAAGGGTAATGATCAGTCCGTGTACAAGGCCCAGATTGAGACATGCGCGAAAGGGTTAAGTGACCGTAAGGCTCAGTTTGCAGCTAACAACAACACTACAGTTGCTGAGCTGGATAAGGCTATTAAACAGACGGATCGGTTCACCAAGGCTCAAGCAGAAACTGCGGCTGCCTCTGAGAAGGCTCGCTTAGCATGGGATGCGCAGGTTGCCGAGGCGTCTGATCTGACTAAGCAGATGGATGAGGCAAGCACAAGGATCAAGACACTTCAAAGTTATGAAGGAAAAGATTCTAAGAATCGGGCTGGCTTGTTAACTCAGTTGGTTAATCAGCCTCTGATGAATAATCTGGTTAAAACAATTACAGAGAAGAACGACGACAAAACTGAAACTAAAAGAACCGGTCTTCTTCCTGATTATGAAACCAGGCTTGCAAGGCTGAAAACGCTTGTTGAGCAGATAAAAACTCCTGAGTTCAAGTCGGACACGATTGAAAATCAGCGAGCAAAGATTGACGAGCTTAATAAGGCATATGCCGATTTCAACCAGACCGAGAAGCAAGTTGTCAAAGAAATGGACGACTTTCAGAATAAAGCTGGCAACTACAAGTCTGGCTTCTTTGACGAGTTTGTCGAGGGTGTTTCCAAGAAGTTTGGTTGGGCCGTTATGGCCGCCGCTGCTCGCGAAGCAAGACAAGCCCTTTCTCAACTCTATACAAACGTTGTACAACTTGACGGAGCGCTGACACAGATCTCCATCGTCACTGGCACTTCTGGCGATGCACTGAAATCGTACGCGAACGATGCGGCCAATGTTGCGAAAGAAGTTGGTTCGACAACTTCCGCAATTATCAGTTCTACGGAAACGTATGCTCGACTTGGTTATAGCTTGCAGGATTCGCTGAATCTTGCTGATATCACGGCGCAGTATGCAAATGTTGCTGCTGTTGATACAGAATCCGCAACGTCGGCCCTGACCTCTATCATGAAGGGCTTCGGATTTGATCCGAGCGAGATGGAGGGAGTCGTCGATAAGCTCGTCAAGGTTGGTCAGGAATATGCTATCAGTGCCGGAGAACTCGGCGATGCCATGCAGCGTGGTGGTGCAGCTTTGGCGGCAGGTGGCGCAAGCTTTGATGAAGCTTTGGCTATTATGACGGCGGGTAATGCGGCCACCCAGAACGCAGATACGGTAGGAAATGCCTTAAAAACCGTTTCTGCACGCATTCGTTCTGCAACGGCAGAATTGACCGAAATGGGCGAAGAGGTTGACGATATTGTAACTTCAACCTCAAAGTACCGCGCAGAAATTAAGGCTCTTTCCGGTGTTGATATCATGGAGTCGGACGGACAGACATACCGTCCCGTGTATAACATTTTGAAAGATATTGCCGAAGTTTATGACTCTCTGTCTGATATCAATAAGGCTCAGCTTCTGGAAGATCTCGCCGGCAAGCGCAACGCACAAGTTGTTGCTTCTATCATTACGAATATTGATGATTTAACAGGCTCATACGAGGCTGCGCAGAACGCTGCTGGCACGCTTGCAACGGCAAATGAGACGTATCTGGATTCTATTCAAGGTAAGATGAATCAGTTGTCAACTTCCTATGAGCAGCTTAGCATGAAACTCCTCAGCAACAATGCTATCAAGTTTGTCGTCGACGCTTTGAAACTTTTGGTCAACGTACTCAATTCGATTGACACCGCAACCGGTGGATTGTCTACAATGAGCCTTGAGATCACGGCTTTGGTTACTCTATTACCAGCTTTATTCAAGGCCTTTGCTCAGTCAAAAGCTCTTGCTACCTTTGGGGATTCAATCAAGGTTGTTAGCTCTGGTATACTCGGTTTAGCATCCAAAGCAATTCCGGCCCTCAGTACGGCGGCGACAGCCGCGTCTACCAGCATTGGAGCCGCCGTTGCATCTTTAGGCTTTATTTCTTTTGCGATAATGGGAGTAATTGCTGCCGTTAAGCTGGTTCGCAGTGCCATCCCGACACTCTCTGATAAGAAAGCAGAACTCGAGGAGACCAAGTCTGATATTGCGGAGATTGAGAGCAAGTTACAGGATGTAAAGTCTCGCCTTGAGGAGCTCAATGCTATTGAGAATCCAACTTTGGCGGATCAGGCGGAGATTGACAAACTGGCCGCAGAAAACAAGCAACTCGAATGGCAGCTTGAGCTCAAGAAAAAGCTTGCAGAACAAGAAGCTATTGACGTCGAAGAAACTGCCATTAAAAAGTACGCGAATGATTTCTCCGCAGAAAGAGAGTACGGAGGTAATCCGAGAACAAGCGGTGTAGGTGGCTTTTATAACGAAATGGCATATGCCACGACGTATACTGCCAATGCGCAAGCTGCGTGGGACCGATATTATAAAGCGGTTGAAGCAGGCGACAAAAGGGCGGCAGCACAGGCCGAAGAGAGCGCTCGTAACTGGGAGGAACTTCAGCAAAACAAAGCAACCAGCGCGGGCAACATCTATCAGAAGCTCGGTAAGATCATCGAAGAAAATGGCATTACCGGAGTAACATCAGAAGGACAAGCCGTCCTTGACATGTACAACGAGATGGGACTCGCTTTGTCGAAGCTGGAAGGTATTAGCCTTGATGCTGGAGCAGCGGTTTCGTCTGTTCTTGGTGAGTTTAAGTACGAGCCACTTAAGGCTGTTATTGATCAGATGAAGGAAGCGGGGGCTCTGTCTGCCGAAGTAATTCAGCAGATGTATGAGGAGGGCGAAAAGATCGCTGAGACGGGAGCTGACCTCGAGAATCCAAATTATCTGTTAACCGTGTTGATTGAAACGCTGGCCGAGTTACTGGGTCTCGATTTGACATCGGGGACAGAAGGATTCCAGTTCCTCGCAGACGCTCTCAACGGCGTCGGTGAAGCGGCTGGCAATGCTGCCGATGGTCTAAACAGCATTAGCTACGAAACCGTGGATGCGGCAAAGTCGAAGGTCGACGCCATTACAGCGGCGATGAAGGACTACAAAGAATACAATGGCCTCACGAAATCTTCTGTCGATAAGCTAACTTCGGCGTTCCCTGCATTGCGAGATGCGCTCTATGATTCGGAGGGCAAGTTAACAGCACAGGGCAAGGCGGCGTTAAACTCGAAGGCCGCTATGTTGGCATTGACAAAAACTTCTTTGGAATCGGCAAAAGCCATTAACGGTATGGATCTTGCGGAAGCACGTGCTGAACTGAAGCGTTTGCAGGAAGAATTGGTCAAGACCCAAGCGATTGCTGCGATCCCTATCAAGGTCTCTACGGTGAGCACTGCCTCCGGACGGACTTCCGTGTCGAGCACTGGTTCTGGTTATCTTGATTATGGCGGCAGCGGATCTTATGATCCGATTGCGGCAAAATTGCAACAGAAACTTGCGGAAAAGCAGCTCAAAGATCAGATCACAGAGCAGGAAAAGGCAATATCGGATTATGAGCAGTCGATCAAGGATATTATGAACTCGCTCAACTCTAATTTCACAGCGTCGTCTAAGTCTTCTTCTGGCAGCTCCACTGATACATTTAAGCAAGGGCTTGAGAAGCAGCTCAAGATTCTCAAGCACAAGCTTGAGATGGAGAAGATTACATACGAGCAGTATTATGCTGGCGTTGCAAAGATCCGTGATCAGTACAAGCAGAAGAATCCGACGAAGTATCAGGAAGAGATCTGGGATCTTGAGAAAGAGATCTTTCAGGGCCGTCTGACGACGTTTGAGGACTTTGTCAACGATTACAATACCATTGCCGAGAACCAGTTCAACAACGGACAAGTCTTGGCTGCTCGTACTACCTACGATCAGATTCTTGATGAAACGAAGAAGATGATCGACTGGGGCGTTTTGTACGGCCTCAGTGAGAATGGAGACTTCATGCAGAAGGTCCGCAAGCAGTGGAAGGATACGTGTCAGGCCATTATGGACATGATCAATCAGGTCTATGACGAGTATGAATCGTATCTGGATACTTTTGATCTGTGGGGTTCTGGTAAGAGCGGTATTACGCAAAGCGCTTATTATGAGCAGTGGCTGAAGGAGCTGAAAGAGGCTTATCAGAAGGGCCTCATGGAATATGAGGACTATGTGACGAAGCACAATGAGATTGCAGGTAAGCTGTACGACACCCGAAAGAGTTCTATTGATGAGATTATCAACATGACGATCGACATGCTCAAGCAGGAGAGCGAGGACATGATCGATGCCCTGGATGATCAGATTGATAAGTACAACGAACTGATTGATCTCAAGAAAAAGCTTCTTGAGCAGAGTAATGACGAGCTTGATCACGAGCAAGAAGTTGCCGATCTGGTCTCTGAAATTGCTGAGTTACAGAGTAAGATTGCTCAACTGTCTTTGGATGATAGCCGTGAGGCTGCTGCTCAGAGACAGGAGTTAGAACAGCAGCTTGCCGAGAAACAAAAGGAGCTCGACAAAACACAGCGCGACTGGGCTTTGGATCAAACGAACGATGCCCTCGATAAGGAGAAGGACTCGTTTGAAAAAGAGAAAGAGGACGAAAAGAAAATCCTCGAAGACTCTGTCGACGACTGGATGTCTTTGTATCGCAAGGCGATCAAGATGCTGAGTTCCGATTGGGAGGGCATGTATTCTAAGTTACAAGCCTACAACGATAAATACTGTGATTCCATTGATGGCATTGATTCTCTGAAGACTGCATGGGAGAATGTTGATGCCGTGGTGAAACAGTATGGCTACGACGTGGAGGCAGCGCGTAACAGCGGCGGTGACCTTGGAATTGCTCCGACGAATCCCATCGGCAGTAATCTCGTTAATAATGGCATTAACGAGGAAGGAGTTAAGTCTATCGTTGCGCAGATGCGCGCCAACAGGAATGCTTGGCACGTTGCATACGCAAATGGCGATAAGACCGAGCAGAAACGACTGTCGGATGAAAACCTGCGTCTGGGTAGCTCTTTAGGCCAGTATGGCCTTAAAGTCGTTCGTGATGAACCGACTGGTGTTTGGTATATCGACCACATTGGTGGTACTCGTTTGTTTGATAAGTATCATACTGGCGGCGTCGTTGGCAATCAGCCAACCAACAACGACAGGGAAGTGCTTGCTCTCCTTGAAAAGGGAGAACTCGTCTTAGACGATAAGAAAAAGCAATCACTCTTTGCGATGTTCGATCGCCTGTCTGCCGCTGCAAGCAATGCCGCTGCAGCCAAGATGAGCTACCGGATCGGTGATACGTCGGATAAAGCTGGAGACGTGTTCTCTCCGAGTGTCTCGGTGACAATCAATCACGATGGCAACATGGACGATGAGGATGCGCGCCGCTATGGCCAGATCACAGCGGATGCTGTTCTTGAAAAGCTACGGACTGCGTTTAACCGCAGAGGAATGTGAGGGACATATGGACGAATTATTTGAGGCCATTAAGGTCGCAATTGAAGACGCACATAAAAAGCTCACAAACAAGTAAAACAGCGAAGAGGGGTCGTTTCGGCGACTCCTCTTTTCTTTGAGGAGGTGGATGAATGATCGTGTCATTCAGTAGTGTCAACTGGGCGGAACAGCCCACGTTGGTGCTGAAAAACCTCGATGGAACTTTCATCCAGCCGCTTACCAATGCATTCAATGTTGAGGCGAAACTCTACTGTAACGAGACATCGGAACTGAGTTTTGACTTGCCCGCGTTTGCCAACGGAGTGGCAACTCCGCATTACGAAGACGTTGTTGGAATGCGTTTGGTGGACTGGATCGGAGTTGGTCAGTTTATTCTTGTCAATCCTTCAGTGGAGAATAACGGATATAGTGAAATCAAGGCATGTAAAGCATATTCACTTGAGTATGAATTGACCTATAAAAGCACATATATCAAGGAAGGTACCTATGAATTCTGGAACCCTATGGCTCCGGCTGGCACCGTTCTTGGCATGATCCTCAGTGATTATCCATCGTGGAGTGTGGGCACCGTTGACACTGACCTTGTCGGACGGTATCGCACGTTTGAATCAGATAACCAGAAGAGCTACGATCTGATGAAAAACACGCTTCAAGACATGTATCAGTGCATCTTCGACTTTGACACATATGGGCGCAAGATCAATGTCAGAAGTGTTGCCTCACAGACGCGGGAACGCCCCGTGTATCTATCAACGGACAATCTGATCAAGAAGATCCAAGTGGAGGAAGATACGGAGAATATCTTCACGGTGTTGGATGTCAACGGCGCTGATGATGTAGACATCCGTAGCGTCAATCCGCTTGGTACGAACAAGATCTACAATCTGGATTACTTCATGAACACCTCGTATTTCTCTCAGGCTATGATCGATAAATGGCAAGAGTGGAAGACGGTTTATGAAGATGCTCAGAAGCAATATTACAACATCACCGTAGAGAAGGTGCTGGAGGAGGCGGCTTTGGCTGCGGCAAAGGCTGTGCTGATGGAACTGAAAAATGAGCTGTCAAAGTATGAGACTTTACAGTCCACGTATGTTGAGGCTTCCGCGCAGGGAATTGATCAAAATGCGCAGCTTGCTGATGTCAAACAGAAGATCGCTGAACAGGAACGTAAGATCGCTGCGAAGGAAGCCGAGATCAAGTCCATCGAAGGGACGATTGCTTCCGGTCTTGCTCAACAGCAGGAGATCAATCAGTCTTGTGCGTTCAAGAATTTCTTCACGAATGCTGAGCTGACTGTGCTGGACCGCTACTTCAAGCAGGACGCTATCAGCGAGGACAGTTTTGTCTATAAACGAGTTTCCTCTTATGCTGATCCGGATATTGGCTCGACAGTACCGAATGTACAGATTTCTTTGACGGGCGCAAAGATCAGTGGTGCAAAAATGCAGAGCGGTCGTATCGTCTATACTGCGATTGGCGGTAACGTTGAAGTGAAGACCGGCGATATCACGGTTACATCGAAGGTGGTACGCTCGACCCTCGAGAAGAAGACGGACGGCAAGTTCATCTACAGTGCTTATCTCAACAAAGGCACGTATCAGGACATCTCGTTTGAGAGTGCTGGCGTCACGGTTGCTGGCAGCTCTATGACGCTGCAAACGGACGTGCGGACAGACACAAGCGTAGGCGGAGATAGCTATATAGATGGAACTTACTTTGCAGCAGATTGCGGGGAATCGGGTTTCTTCTTCACAAGAAATTGTTCCGAATATGAGAAGCGGTCGATCGAGTGGGATCTGATGGAGTACGGTCAGCAGGAATTGGAAGACCTGTGCTGGCCGAGCTATACGTTCTCCGTGGACGTCGGTAACTTCCTTGCAATGGAAGATTTTGCGGCGTTCAAGAATCAACTAACGCTTGGGGATAAGGTATACATTGATATCGGCGATCGGGTACTTGCACCCATTGCGGTCGGTGTTGAGGTGAACTTCGAGAAACTGTCCGATTTCAAACTCTTATTTGGCGATAAGTACAGTCTGAAGGATAGCGCGTTCAAACTGGTCGATCTGCTGGAAGAGTCTATCAAGATGGGCAAGACCACTGCGTCGAGCAGAGTGTCGTACAACTCCTTTATCGATAGCGGCGCATCGACCTACGTCAAGGACTTCATGGATGCTGCGCTGGATGCTGCAAAGAACGCGGTGTTGTCGGGTGAGCATCAGGAGATCAAGATCGACGAGAGCGGCATTCGGCTGCGCAATTATGATGAAGCCACCGGATTGTATGGCGATGAGCAGATCTGGATGATCAATAATACCATCGCATTCACGGATGATAACTGGTCGACGGCGAAGATGGCGATCGGTAAGATCTTTGACAACAACCTTGAGCGCTATGAACGCACCAAGGATATCGAGCGTGACGAGTCTAAGACTTACTATATCGACACAGACGGGACTGAGTGGGCCCCAGACGGGGAGACTGCGTGGAGCCCTGAACTTTATGAGAAAGTCCACGAGGGGAGTGGCTATGGTATCGCAGCTCCGTACCTCGTCGGTACGATCCTTGCGGGTGCAAATCTCATTATTGAGAGTGCCAAGAAAGATGGCACGACCGCTGTCTTCCGTGTGGATGCGGATGGCGCGAGGATGTATAACTCCATCTTCGACCTCGTGAAGGATTACTCAGCGGGCGGAACAAATGCCAATGGTGTGATCTCGTTGAACCCAGGCGTTGGTTTTGTCGGTGGCAAGGATACAACCAGTAACCCGCTGTTCAGTCATGACGATGATGGCAATGTGAATGGCGTGTACACGTCGAACGGCTCTATCATGAATGACTTGACAACGTTCAACAAAGATGATTTACCCAACCCGAACTTCTGGATCGACATGCTGGGTAACGCTTACTTCAAGGGTACGATCTATGCGACCGATGGTGTCTTCTCTGGCGCGTTGAAAGCAGCCACGGGTACGTTCAGCGGTGAGCTGAAGGCGGCGAGCGGCGAGTTCAGCGGTACGGTGCGAGCATCGAAGTTCATTGGAACGATGGATGTGTCAGCGGGCGAGCTGATTGGCCCAGCGATCTACGTGCCGAGTAAGGAGTCTCCGAACTTCTCGGTGGATTCCAGCGGCAATGTGACGATTCGTGGGGGCAATATTTCTTTCAGCGCATTAGATCAATCCACGCAGGATACGATCAATGACAAAGTAGACGCTGGTACTGTCGACAGTATGATTGATGCCAAAATGCCCACGTTGCCTGAGTATATCAAGAGTACGTACATCGATTTCAGTCAGGTCGCTACGCCGACGTTGATTGCGAACTATGTACGGACCCTTGGCCAATTCCAAGTTGGGTACGGCTCGAAGGACGCATTCAGTCCTATTGGTTATATGGGCGAGGCAATCGGTAGTGAAGGTATTTATGGCGGCGGGAGCAGAACGACGTATGGCATTGCTATGTCGACGAGCTCCGGCTCGATCGACACTACGACCAATGCCAATTATGTGATCGTGACCGATGCAGGTGTTCGTATGTCGAGCGGTACGCAGAATAACGGCGCGGCGCTGTATGTGACGAGTGGCGGTGCGTATGTTCAGCAGCCAGGTCAGGCGGCGCAAAAGATCGGTAGTGGTAAGGCGGTGTTTGGATAATGGCGAGCTTGAGTCTATCTGGCTTTACCGAATACTTATCGTGGACGATCAGCGGTCTGTCAAGCGCGTTCAACCAAACAAATTATACCAGTGCTGGCGTTTCCAGAGGAGTGCCTGGTAACGGAACTTATACGGCCCCCTCCGGTATTTTAGACAGCATTTCCCCTCCAGCCAACGGTAGTGCAAAGTCTTGTGGTGGCAGTTTTAATTGTGCTGCAGGCAGCTATACGCTGTATGGTTGGGTGACGGATTCATACGGCCGATATTACTCTGTCGGCAGCGCGACCGCAACAGTAAAGGCGAATACTCCCACTTACGGAAATGGAGCGATCTATTTCAGTAGCGGCATTGCGTCAGTGAAATACGCATATATCGATGCGAATGGGAGCAGGCATCCTAACAGTGGGTATAACACAGCATATAGCGACTGGTCTGTTTCCAATATTCGATATTTCTATGTGGATAGTATTACGCTGAAAAGCGGATATGAACTTCCATGGAACGCTTCTTATGGAGGTCGTTATACGCAGGGCAGTACCAGCGACTACACGTCTGGTACGACGCTCAATGTGCGTTCTACAATTTATCCGGAATCAGGATATACGGCATCGATTACCTTGTCTGCTACAAAAACGACTGGTGGCAATGTGTCGATTAGCCTTGGAACTGGCGTTGCAAGCCTGCAAATAGCTTATAGAGACAAGAATGGAGTACGATATCCGGCGAGTGGATATTTGACGATTTCGTCCAGTCCGCGCTACACCGGGGTTGAGATGGTATATATCTATAGCGTGTCTTTCACTTCACCTTATGGTTTTCCATGGAAAGCATCGTATAGTGGGTCATATACCTCCGAGACATCTACTTCACGTACTACTGGCACTACGTCAGAGGTGAACGCTCTGATTTATCCTGTTTCTGGGTCAACCGCGTATTTCACAATTTCTGGCACGTTGTCGTACGACTATTATGTGTATTGGTGCGACTTGTATTACAGTGCTGCCAATCCTTGGAAGACGAGCTCTGCTACGAACGTGAGTACGTCGACGTATTCTTTCACGGCTCCGACGCCTTCGAGGACAGGTTATACCTTTGAGGGATGGTGCGCGAGCTATAGTGGGAAAAATGGCACTGGCAGTATCGTAGTTGGTGGTGGAGAAGATATCAACCTCCCTTATAACAACCAGCGCTCTATGACGTTGTACGCGCGGTGGACGGTACATACCTACAGCATCTATTTCAATGCAAACGGTGGTTCCGGCTCGATGAGCTCATTGACCGGATGCATGTATCCAACCAGTTACAAATTGCCAAAGAACCAGTTTACGCGCACGCAGACAATCACGTGCAACTATGGATATACCGGCAAGGCAGATTCTACGGAAAAAGCGGTGAGGGAGTTTACCTACTGGACGTGCAACGGGAGCACCTATGCTGACCAGGCAACGGTACAAGGTTTGACAACAACCGATGGTGGAAGTGTCACCATGTACGCGCAGTGGGGAAGTTACAGTGTGTCTCTTCCGAATCCAATCCGCAGTGGTTATACGTTCAAGGGATGGTACGACGCATCCGGCAACTATGTTGGTGCTGGCAACAGCACGCTTACTGGTACGACGGATCGCACGTTGTATGCGCATTGGGTCGTGGACGTGATTGCTCCGACGATCTCGTACTCGTCTCACACCGACACATCGATTACGATTTCTTTAAGTCGCAACGGGGCAACCTCCGGATCGTGGGTGGTGGAAGTATCGCGTTCAAATTCGTTTGGTTCGCTGGTTACTTCTCAGACAATTTCCAGCACGACGCAGGCTTCTATTCGAATCGACGGTCTATCGCCGAACACGACCTATTATATCCGTGTCCGCCATGTGAACGGCACCGCATCGGCTGCGTCGAATACACTGATGGCATCAACGCGCATTTCACAATTCCAGTGGACAAGCAATGACGCAGTGAACATTGTCGCAGGGCAGGATTTCTCTACAATGATCCTTGCTTCCAAATGGAATGAGCTGATTGACAAGGTGAATTGGTGCCTGCAGAAGAGCGGCAAGGGAACATCAGGAATGAGTGACGTATCGGCTGGCTCCGATATGACTGCTGCCAGGTTCAATGCAATGCGCAATGCGATCGCATCCATGAACAGCAGTGTGGTGGCTTCCAAATCAATCGGAGATGAGATCAAAGCGGCATATTTTGCCAATGCATCAAGCAGTCTGAGAACGACAATCAATGCAATTATCGTGACACTTTAAGGAGAACTTTAATGAAGGCAACGATTTATTTTGACAAGGGCACAGATCATGCGCGGAGTTTCGAGTTTGACTCTTTTAGCGAGAGTGTCGGCTCGAACACCATGAACCTGAATGTCCGCTACGAGATTTCCGCCAAGGGTGATATCCCCAATTTTAAGGAGATCAGCGGCCTCACGTTTGAGACGATGGTCATTCAGGATAAGGATGGCGTGGAGGTCCCGTACTTTGGCACGTATTCCAAGGTAGATGATGTGAACGCCAACTACTTTGACGCGGACAACATCTATACGGTGAATGTGAATCTGGCGTAAGCGCCGAGGAATGAAAGGATATATTATGACATTTGTAGAAATGCAGGAATGCATCAAAAAGGTGCTGCAGTCTTTGGATCGTTTGAGCTGTAACGGCTCGATGACAGTGAAAGGCCTTGCCGCTACGCAGGAACTTGCCGGTTGTTCGGTGATCCTGCAGCAGATCGCTGAGCTGAAAAGCCTTGATGCTGAAGAAAAGACGAACACGTAATTTGAAAAGGGAGGTGGACGATGAGCTTTTACGGTAAATCGTTTAGCTTTGACGGGATCTCCTGCGAAGAATATGGCTTGATGCTGTACGATTTCGACAGCACGACACAAGGCGATAGCTCATATGCATCGCTCGAGGTGGAAGAAGACCGCGTCGCTGGGCGGTATCGGTCTCTTTTCTACCAGACTTATTACAATAAACCACTGGAATTCAAACTGGTGTTTGGTGCAGACGAATTTGCTGCCGAGGCACGCGAGCCGCTCGACAGATATGATTTGCAGCTGATCAGCTCGTGGCTGACCGACCGCAAGGAATACTGTGATTTGGTGATTGACCAGCCCGACATGGAGGGAGTGAAATATCGCTGCATTATTACGGGCCTCAAGGTGCTTGAGTATGCCAACAACAAATGGGCATTCGAAGCCGCGGTGCATTGTGACTCTCCATATGGGTATCTTGCCCCACAGGAATTCACCTATAATGTGAACGGTACGTCGGATATTATCGTGCCGTGCCGAAGCTCCGCCAATCGTCCTATCTTTCCCAAGGTGAAGTTGGAGATGAGCGATACAAGTGTGTCGATCGTGAATCATGACGATGGCGATCGGGAGTTTAAGTTGGAAAATTTGCCTCAGAGCAACGAAGTAATCGTGCTGGATGGTGAGGCCGGTGTGATGACAAGTAACTCTGGGGCAAATCTTTATCCTTACTGCAATTTCAAGTTTCCGAGATTGGTTCGCGGTGATAATCACATGAAAATCACCGGTGGAGTGAAAATCACATTCACTTGCGAATTCCCGGTTATGGTGGGAGGTTAAGAGATGTATTTACGTAGTTATGCTCTCCCGCCATGGGAGTTTGTACAAGGAGAAGCAAAGGAACAGCAAATCACGCTGAGGCATACAGATGGCTCTCTGTACGATCTTGGCAAGGTGACAGTTCAGATGGATATTGGCGATTTCGTGAATCGAAATATGTCTCCGGTATATAGCGGAGAGCAAGAGGTCGTTGAAGACAATAACGGTGCGCGATGCATTTTGAAACTTGTTCTTGACACGAATATCACGAGCAAGCTGAGTGGCAAGTATCTTTACATCGCCACCATTACCGATCAGGCCGGCAACGTAGCAAAGCTGCGCGGCCCTATGCTCGTTTATGACGATGCGAAGAACGTGCAATAAAAGGGGTGAGTAAATGACAACTACATATTTTTCTAACTGCATTATGGGGAATCTGTTTAAGACAAATACAAACCCCGGTCTGCCTTCGGTGTTCTATATCGGTCTGAGCACCACCGAGCCAACCACCGGCGGGGCAAATGTGACCGAGCCAGCTGACACGGCGTATTCGCGCGTTAAACTGACATCGCTCAGCGCTCCGGTGGATGGAGTGATCTACAATACGGAGCAGATTGGTTTTGCGGATTCCACTGTGGATTGGGGGACGATTACTCACTTCGTCATCTACGACGCGCAGACGGGCGGAAATCTTTTGGTCTATAACACGTTGGATAAGCCGAGAACGGTGTATGCCGACAGCCAGATTACATTTAGAGCAAAGGGTCTGCGTCTGGCATTGAAGGATGTGACGACCTGATATGGACGTTCTATTTGAGTTTTCTAACATCGATAACAAAAAAATGAAAAAGCTGGCAGAGAGTGAATCTCTGTCAGCTTTTTTTGACCGCGTAGCCATTGGCGGAGCAGTGATGAGTCAAAGGATCGGATACGGCGAAAGTCAGATATCCGGACTGGTGGAATCGTATGGGCTTCGAGGTGGGTGGACCATTGGAATCGCCGGCAGCGGAGACCTTTCGGATATTCTGGAGTGGTTCTCTGGGCGTGCCACGATGAAGATAGAGCCCGCTGTGTCCGGCTTATATGTCCGGCTGGACGGTGGCAGCGTGACCGCTGCAGCGCTTATTGAGGCGGTTGGCAGGGCTGTCCAAATCCTGTCGGTACAGTCTGCTGCGACAACCACTTTTTACACGGGCGGCGGAATTCCGGTCGAAATGTATTATCGACCTCCGCTTTCTTACTATGATAATTTCCAATTGTCTCAGATGGACGGAGACACTTTGTTTCAGCTCGAGAGACAACTGATTGAATAAGGGAGGGCAAAACATGAGCAAAAGCCCCTATTTGAACTTAGAACTGACACCGGAATCAGAAGTCGATAAGAAGTTTGCCGTATGGCGCACCGAGATGTCTGGCGATGAAGATACGTCAAACATGATGCTGATTGACCGCAAAATGAAGGAATTGGCAGATAAGATTTCTCAAATCAAGTTGACCGCATTCACATGGGGAGATTTGAAGAATGGCAGTTCAGCACTACAAAACACGCATGGCGTTGAATTCTAAAAACGAGGTGAATACAGTGAGTATGCCTAAAATGACCGTCCGCGACCATGGCATCATCCGGCTTGGCAAGCAGGGCGAGAACGAAGTGCTGCAGGTCATCTGGAGAGGTATCGTCCCGGAATGGGAAGAGAAGTATGGCGCCGGAGAGTTTCAGCTTGCCGTTAGGCGCAATCAGGACACTGCACCGTACATCGCAAATATTGAACTTGACGGCGGAGACATCGTCTGGACGATCACGAGCGCGGAGACCGCACGGGTGGGCGACGGCGAATGTGAGCTTACATATACCGTTGGAGACTCGATTGCTAAGAGTCAAATCTGGACGATCACGGTTTGCGAGTCTCTCACGGGGCAGGAGCCTGTTGATCCTCCTGAACCAGCAAAGAACTGGGTAGATGTTGTAATTAAAAGTTCATCGGATGCCAAGCAGTCTGCAACGGAATCTGCTGAATCCGCAAGACAATCTTCCGAATCAGCAGTGAATGCACAAAAGTCTGCTGAAAAGGCAGAAAACGCAGTTGGTCATGCCCCAATTATTGGGGAAAACGGAAATTGGTTTGTTTGGGATTTTGTGCAATCAAAGTATGTTGATACTGGTAAGGCCGCATCCACTCCGCCTATTAACACTGATACGGCTGGAAAACATCTCGTTAATGACGGAGAAAAATCCAAATGGCAAGATATGTCTCCGCTCATTGTCAATATTACGAAAAATGGCCAAGATGCATCCGGTGAGCCGATTTATAAATCGGATAAAACCTTTGATGAAATCAAGGCGGCGTATGATATCAACAGAGAAATAAAGCTTGAAGAGATTGGTAATTATGATCCATATGTTCTTGAGACTTATTGCGGGTCACGGCCTAAACTGGTTGGGATATCGGACAATGAAGTAGACTTCATTTGTGCTGGAACTGCAACAGCACCTTTCAATAATGCCATCAATTCGATGTCACTGTTCGGCGGATTACCCACTTTTTACCTGTCAGTTACTATCGAAAAAACCGAAAACGGTGACGATATCCAAGTATTTTCATCTTTTACTTACGATAAGGAAAAAGATCAACCTGTTTTTGATCCGGACTTTATTACAAAACTGTCTTCTGGTAATTTTATACCTGTTGGCAAGACGGATGAAGGATTAGAGTGCGGAGTAGATGATGAAACATTACTTTCAATGATGTTTAATTGGTTAGAAGGTACAAACGACCCAACTAAACCAATTTCTTATTCTCCGACGCAATTGCTTCTTCTTGGTGGGGGATATTCGCTTGGAATGGTGTATAGTCTTTGCAATGTAGGTTTCCAGGAGATAAGCGGTGAAGGTATTTTGACGGCTCTATTTGTTAACGCAGTAGGTACTGGAGTTTCGTTCATTCAAATGATCTATTATTCAAACAAAGCACATTGGTATTATCACGACTATCCGTTTAATTTCGATTTATTGGATACGGACGCAGCCGACAACGGAAAAATTCTCCGCGTTGTAAGTGGCAAATGGGAAAAATCTGAATTTGACGGTAGAGATTTATCATTCGGCATAAACAACGCCAACGTTAATGATTTTCTCAGAGTCGATTCTGTTACCGATGGTGTTCCAACGAGGTGGAAAGTAGATTCTATTGCTAATGCGAAAGGAGCGAACTTCTAATATGGCACAAAATGAATATTTGGTTGACGGTGCCGACATGACGACCGTTGCGGACGCCATCCGGGAAAAAGGCGGGACAACTGCTCCCTTGAGCTTCCCGGCGGGGATGGCAAACGCGGTGAGGGGAATTCAGAGCGGCGCCGCCCCCTCCCTTGGCATCACCGGCGCGACGGTCGGTCAAATCGCCAAAATCACGGCGGTGGACGAGACCGGCAAGCCAACCAAGTGGGAACCGATGGATATCCCGTCTGGCGGGACTGATATCTCCCTTGGCCTAACCGCCGCCGCAGTTGGTCAGACCATCAAGGTCAAAGCTGTGGATACCGATGGCAAGCCAACTGCGTGGGAGGCGGTGGATACTCCGTCTGGTGGCGGTGCGGTAGATGATGTGCAGATCAGTGGTAATAGTATTGTCGGGGTGAATGGGGTAGCAGAGATACCTAAATTACAAACATCACCTTTAAGAAATCCTTCGTATGGTTTGCCAACATTGGCTGATGGTAATACGCCTGTCGGTATTGGACTGCATATATATGGTAGTTTGATGACTATCCCAGCAAAGAGAAATGATATCACAAATAGAGTGGAAAAGAACTATTTTGACCTTGGTTCTACCGGAAGTGATTACCACATGCCAATATGCCCAGGGTATTTGGATTATAGCGTCAAAGCCGCTATGTGTGATGGCAAAGGAGCGGCATGGACGGATGTAGAGCGCATCGCCGCCCTGCTCCGTATGGGGTGCACGGTTGACGATAATGGTTTTGTTAAGTGGACAGCACAGGAGGTGACAGAATGAAATATTTGTATCTGGAAAAGCCTGCCTATGACCAGGAGAAGGAAACCATCTCCCCGGACTATAAAATCGAGAATGGCGTGTTTATTGTTAACTGGAAGATTAGGAAAAAGCCTGACGAGGATGGTTATACCCAGACGGTGGAGGAAAACGCGGAATTGGAAAAGTTAGCAACCGAAATGCCCGCGCCCGAGCCTACGCCCGAGGAACGTATCGCGGCGCTTGAGCAGGACAATGCCGAGTTGCGAGATGCGCTGGAAGCACTGCTTACAGGGGTGACGGCATGAATGAGTTGAGAAAGAAAGTTATCGAATATAACACTGAGGTCAAGACAGCCTTACAAGAGGTCTTCAACGGCCTTAACCAAGGCCAGCGCAAAAAGCTGCTGCGAAATCCCACCATTCGCGCAATGTTTGAGCGATATGGTGTAGAGACGGACGCGAAGAGCGGGAAGTAAATAAGAAAAAGAGGGACCGAAATGGCCCCTCTTTCACACAAGGTGGTGACATATGAAACAGACAGACAACTTGAAAATGAATCTTCCAGAGGAGAGCGACGTTGTCGACATTGAGCAATTAAATGACAATTTCAGAGTGCTGGATGCTGAGTTGTCTAACGTCCTTACACCTGTAGAAGTTGACCTTTCCACCGTTATTGAGTACACACCGAGCAAAGAATCTTTGGAAATTGAACCTCGGGATATACCCACAAACATTGGAGATCAAATAAAGCAAGCGTCTATTGTCGGATTGGCCAACGTCGCATTCATGTTAAAAATGCAAGACAGCGCGCCGGAGCGCGTGACGTTTCCGATGTTTGGAATACAGAACACATCGAAAGATGGGAAACCATCCTATTTATTACAAGGGACGTACGCTTATACGAACTTCGAAACAATAGACATCACGGTTAGAGCGAGAACCGCCGTTTCCGGATACGACATTTCCGTTTCAATTTCCCCGTGGGGGGCGCATCCTATTTACCTCTCAGCAACCTCCGCGACACCGGATGGGGCGTTTCTGCGGCTGCGGAATAAGGAGTGGGTGGCGGAGAGCGTGCCAGTTGCGGAGGAGGCGACATTTTAATGGCAGAATATCTGGTGCAGGATAAGAGCCTGACGGCGATCGCGGACGCCATCCGCGCGAAGGACGGCAGTGCGGACAAGCTGACGCTCGCGCAGATGCCGGATAGAATTGCTAACATTGACAGCGGAATGGGTGAACTCACTTATGTGGTCGGCTCGCCAGTGCCTTTCACGCTTACGGGCTGGGACGCCGCTGAACAAGGAACAACCTATGAGCTAACAGCAGAGGGCTATAAGATTGGTGCGAATGGCGTACAGATTGGACTGTTATCTAAATCTACTACTGTTAACGCGCAGGCCGTGGTAGCATCGGCTTTGACTATTGTAAAAACCTATGTCTACAACCCAGATAAAGAAAAGAATTACGCCGGATATACCAGGATCACCATCTCCGCCGTCACCGCGCCGAGCCGCGATCTGACTGTTGCATTTTTTGGGTTAGAGGAGGCAGAGCGTGTCAAAGTGACGGAATCTGCCATTGCCATCCCCGTGCCTACGGCGGGAGAATACCCAGTGAGAGATATCGAGAGCAAGCAGTTCACCGGAAAGGTCGTATGGACGGGAGATATGGTGGATGGACGGTATGGGCCGTTGAAAACCTACACGGCAACTATTACACTGACACCAAAGGTTGGGTATACGCTGGACGGCGTGGCGGCAAACTTTTTCACGATAGAAGGTGCAACAAGCGTCAGAAACGAGGCAAATAGTGGCGTGGTAACAGCCACATTCCCGCAAATCGGAACGGCAGTTGTGTGGAATAATGACTTGTGGAGAGTAACAACGCCTAAGACTCGTGCACAAGCTGTTGTGACGATAGAATACCCAAACTATACCGGCAAGGTCGTGTGGTCTCCCAAGGCGTCTACATTCGCCGCATCCACAGTTTACACCGCGACTGTCACGCTGACTCCAAAAGAAGGGTTCACTTTTAATGGCATTCCAGAGAACTTCTTCAAACATGATGACGCGACCAGTGTGACCAACGCTGCCAACAGCGGCGTAGTCACGATCGTATTCCCAGCGACAAAGTAAGGAGGCGGGATATGAATCAACTTAATCATGTTGCCGTCATTGCTGATGGGAATGGGCGCTGGGCGGAAAAGCGAGGTCTGGAACGTTCTGCAGGACACGAGCAGGGCTTGAACAAGATAGAAGATATGATGCACTGGTGTGTTGATCTCGGCATTCCATTGCTATCCGTCTACTGCTTTTCATGGGAGAACTGGAACCGTCCAAAAGATGAAGTCGATAAGTTATTTGAAATGGCAAATAAGTATTTTGAGAGGCACGGAGAGTTTAAGGAAAATAATATCCGCGTCTTAATCTCCGGAACGAAAGAAAGAGTTCCCGAAGAGAGCTTGTCAAAAATGGAGCTGATCCAAGATGAAACGAAAAACTGTGACGGCCTGACGCTGAACTTGTGTTGCAACTACTCCGGTCGAATGGAGATCGTGGACGCCATTGCCAAGGGCGCACGAACGGAGGAAGAGATCACGGCGGCGCTGTATCAGGATCTTCCCGAGCCTGACCTCATCATCCGCACTGGCGGCTTTCAGCGTCTTTCCAATTTCCTGCTTTGGCAGTCCGCCTATTCAGAGCTTTATTTCACCGAAACGCTGTTCCCGGACTTTTCCGTGGGAGAGTTCCGCCACGCGGTGAAGCAGTACGGTGGCATCAGAAGAAAGCGGGGTGGGGTATGAGCTACACGTCCGAGCAGTACAAGTATCTGCTGGTCAAGCGGCTACAGCGGCACTTTTCCATGAAGAACGCTTATGACCGGGCGTATACACAGAGTTTCTTTTGGAAATTGTTTGACGAGTCCGTGATTGTGACGGAGGAGGCGTACAACAACTTCTGCCGGCTGATGGACAATGAGATTGAACTTTGTGCTCAAGAGGGTTGGCGCGCGTGCGACGATATCCCAAATAGTGCTATCGATGAACAAGGGCTTTTGCTTTCCAAGGCTTTTAAGGCAATCGGTGTCGACTGTAAGGTGAGCGGCGGTAGTTCTGGCCGAGCAAAATTCACAAAACCAAATGGGGAAGTTATGGAATACGTGGTCACGTCTGGGACAAATTATTTCTACGTTAACTCGATGGCTGGGTCAGAGTATCGATATACAAAGGCATCAGCCGCGGCTTATAACTCACAAATAGGCAACGTCCCAGACGGAGTCGATAATCCCAAAATTGCAGGGCAGGGAACTTATTGGAGCTACAATGCGGATACCAAAACGATGACGATTTCCGGGGACGGGGCCTACGCGGGCGCAACAAACGACGTGCAATTAGGAAGCGGAGAGTATAACACGGTAATTTTTGGTGCGAACGTTTCCAGACTTCTGAATTATAGCCTCGATAAAAGCAATATTGACAAGGTTGTGTTTTTGTCGCCAGCTGACGCCATTATTACATTAGGCAAATTTATAGCAAGCGGTAGTTCCAGCCAGACAAAAAATTTGGTGATATACACAGACAATAAAATGATCTTGAACTACCAATGGCAGGAGAACGTCAATGTCACATTGCATAGCTTATCGGAATGGGAAGGATAATATGGCAATTACGGTGATCGGGCTAAACTGGCTTGACCTTATCTGCACGCTGATCGCGCTACGAGGCGGCGGTGTGGAGCTGAATCCCCTGATGCGGAGCGTTGTCACGATGGTTTGGTACAAGGCTGCGGTCGTGCCGCTGCTGACGCTGTGGCTTGCTACGCGAGGAACAAAGGAGGCGCGGCGCTGGCTGAACGTGTGCGCGATCGTTTACGGCGCGGTGTGCGTGTGGCACGCGATCGGGCTGTGGATGATAACAGGATAACGGAGGGACAAATCAATGGCAAATTTGGCAAGCATTACGGCGCTTGTGCTGGCGGCTTGCGACAAGGCTGTACCGGACAGCCTGACATGGGCATGGTTCACCGCATGGGAAGCGAAAGATTGGGCGGTGTCGGAGACTGCGGCTCTGTATGCTCATCCAGATGCGCTCATCGCCAAACGAGCGGCGTGTATGGAGAGGGATTTTAGCTGGGCAACGCGCAAGGCGGAATATTTGGAGGTGTACCGTGGAGCGGTATAGAGATATGATCGAGGTTGCGCTGAAGAACTGGTGTGAAAATGCACCGGAGCATCTGCGCAAACCGTTGGAGCTGGCCTTACTGAGCGGCGGACACCGCATTCGTCCTATCCTTACTCTGGCTTGGTGCGAGGCATCTGGAGGACGCGCGGAGGATGCCCTGCCTATGGCGGTAGCCGTGGAGCTGGTACATACCATGTCACTGATCCACGATGATCTCCCGTGCATGGATGGGGCGGTGGAGCGCAGAGGATTGCCTGCGTTGCACACTGCCCATGGCGAGGCCGTTGCGGTACTTACCGGAGACATCCTGCTGTCGGCGGCGTTTGGTGTGATCGCAGGCTCCGATCTACCGGCGGAGCAGAGATCTCGTGCAGTCACCACTTTGTCCAGTGCAGCAGCATCTATGGCAGAGGCGCAGGCGTGGGAAGCGATTGGATACTCAGCAGAGCTGGATGCCTTGCTCCATATCCATGCTGGCAAGGCCGGGGCGCTGATGGAGGCTGCCTGTGTCCTTGGAGCCATTGCCGCTGACGCCTCCGGCAGTCAGGAGGATGCGGCTGCGCGGTATGGCATGGGGCTTGGCGTGGCCTATCAGATCATGGATGATCTGCGGGACGGCGATGGAGTCTGCACCCTGCTGGAAGTGTGCGCCGCACGTGATTTGGCACGGGCGTATCTGGCAGACTGCGCGGTGTCCGGTGACGATCATGCCCAGAGGATGCTTCGGAGCATTACGGAGGAGGTGGCAGCACTGTGAGGCATCTTGCCATCATTGCCGACGGAAATCAACGTTGGGCGGCATCACAGAATCGCCCCAAAGAAGCAGTGGGACACGCGCAAGGGTTGAATGTGATTGAGCGCTGCTGCGAGTGGGCAATTTCGCGTGATGTGAAAATGCTGACGGTCTACTGTTTTTCCACTGAAAACTGGGGACGCGAGAGCGGTGAAGTAGATCACATCATGGATCTCGCACGGTGGTATTTCCAGGAGCGCCGCGAGTGGTACACTTCTCGCGGCATCCGGGTACGCTTTGCGGGCAGAAGGGACCGTTTGTCGGCAGACCTCGTGAAAAGCATGAGTGTGATGGAGGAGGAGACTCGCGGATGTAATACGCTGACACTGACCATCTGCGCAGATTATGGAGGTCATGACGCCATTGCCCGCGCCGTGCAGGGTGGGGCGAGAACAGTATGTGAACTGGATGAGGCGCTGACGGCGGAGATTCCAACGCCGGATGCGATCCTGCGGACAGGCGGAGAAATGCGGCTAAGTAACTTCTTGCTGTGGCAGGCAGCATACGCAGAGTTGTTTTTCTCACCTACCATGTTCTCAGCGCTGGAAGACAGCGAATTGGATGCACTGTCTGAAGAGTATAGCACGAGAACCAGAAAGTTCGGCGTGTAAAGTATATGCAATAGCCAAAGCAAACCTTGCTTTAAGCTATTAAGAGCCACGTTAATGTTTAACGTGGCTCTATCTTTTACAGTAAGGAGGGCTATATGACGGAGCAAGTAGTGAACGTAGTTGCGGTCGCTGTTGTGTTCCTCGGCACGCTGATAAAGATCCCCAAGTTGGAAGTAAACCTGTGGGGACTGATCGGCAAGGGGATCAACAAGGATATCAACGAGAAACTCGATAGGATCATGGCTCAGCAGATGCAGACGCAGGATAAGTTAGAGAAGCACATAGCGCAGGACAACGAACGGTACGCAATCAGTTGCCGATATCGTATCCTGCACTTTAATGATGAGCTTCTGCATGGGATCAAACACTCCAAGGAGCACTTTGATCAGACGCTTTCTGATATCACCGAGTACGACTCGTACTGCGCGAAGCATCCGGATTTTAAGAATCAGATCACGATTCACGCCACGAAAAACATCCTGCAAACCTATGACAAATGCACGGCGGAGGCGAGTTTTTTGTGAGTGGAAAAGCGAAGCGTGCGAAAAAAATGCATACCCGTAATAAGATCTACGTCTGGATGATGATCCCGATGTGGATCTTTGTTATTTATACGGTGGCATTTTATAGCGTGAAGGGCTGGCAATGGGATCAGCTCTTCCCGTATGTACTTGGTGCAGGCGGTCTCACTTCGGTGATGACTGCCTGCATTGCAGTTGCCAATAAGATTATTGGACTGAAAGAGAAAGAAGGAGAGAGCAACAATGAAGTTTGAACTCAATAATAAGGTATATGATGTCCTCAAGTGGATGGCACTGATCGCGCTTCCTGCGCTTTCTGTGCTCTACAACGTCCTCGCAAGTGTGTGGGGTTGGCCGTTCGCCAACGAGGTGTCTGTGACCATCAACGCGATCATTGCGTTCATCGGTACACTCATCGGCATTTCTACCGGTGTATACAACAAGCAGCAGGGCGAGAAGACCAACCCTGGTGAGACCGGCTGTGACGAGAAGGAGCCTGTGCTGTCATGATCAACAGCCGGAATATTGATGACCTCCGCCCAGACGTTGCTGCGAACTGCCGCATCTTCATCGAAGAGTGCAAGAAGGCGGGGTATCCCGTTCTGGTGACTGGCACAGTGCGTGACAACGAATATCAGCAGAAGTGTTATCGAGAAGGGACTGCCAAGACGGCGGTCCCTTCGTTCCATGGCGTGAAGGCCGGTCTTGCTTTCGATGTGTGTAAGAATGTGCGCGGTCAGGAGTACAGTGACAATGCGTTCTGGCATGGCATTGCAAAGATCGGAAAGGAAATCGGCTTTACATGGGGAGGCGACTGGAAGTCATTTCCCGACAAGCCTCATTTCCAATGGGACGCTCATGGTAAATACACAAATGCAATGGTGCGCGCGGGGCAGTATCCCGCGCAGATGGAGGAATATATGACACAGGAAAAGTTCAACGAGATGATGAAGGTGTACCGTGCAGAGCTGGCGAAGAAGCCCGCTTCGGCGTATGCCGTTGCTTCGATTGAGAGTCTGAAGAGAAAGAAGACGAAGAACGGCGCGTCGATTACAGACGGTTCTCGTCCGGGAGACCTGGTCACTCGCGAGGAAGTCATCACGATGCTGGACCGTCTGGCCGCATCTCTGTAAAAGGATAAAAAATAAGGGGCTCTCCGTCATTTGGAGAGCCCCTATTCGTTTCTAAGGAGTCAAGATGAAAAAGGATATACCCTTCTGGGAAAAGGTTTCTATGACGCTGGAAGAGGCTTCTGCGTACTCTTCTATTGGTGTAAATAAGCTGCGCGAGATCACTGACGATGAGCAGTGCCCATTCGTTATGTATGTTGGGAGTAAACGGCTCGTCAAACGTAAACTTTTTGAGAATTACATTGATAATACCTATTCTATCTAATGACAAACGGCGCCGATTATGATATACTTAAATACTGCTATATCGGCGCTTTCGACAGGAAAGGAGACGTAATGTCAGAAAAGCGCAAAGACAGCAAAGGTCGGTTGCTTCGCACGGGTGAGAGCCAGAGAAAAGACCTGACCTATATGTACAGATATAAAGATAATGGTGGCGAAAGACGATGCGTGTATGCTCCAACCCTGCAGGAGCTGCGGGAGAAAGAGGAAGATATTACAGATAAATTGCGTAATGGCATTGTATTAAAGGGTTCGCAAACATCTGTGATCAACATCGTTGAATCTCATCTCGCTACAATGAATCATCTCAAGCCTCGCACTATGTATTCGTATCAAAACACATGCAATAAACTGCGAGAGTCTCCTATGGGTCAGCGCCCAATTGGAGAAGTAACTCGTCAGGAGATGAAGCTGTGGTTCGTCGAACTGAATAAGGCAGGTAACGGTTACGGTACGCTTGCAATTCTATTCGGCGTTATGAGAAATGCATTTGAGGAAGCGGTAGAAGATGGATTCATTATCAAAAATCCGTGCGCCTTCCGTTTGTCTCAAGTAGTCCATTGTGACCTCAAACCGAGAGACCCAGCAGATGAAGAAAATATCAGAAAACTACTACAGTTTACCAAGGAAACAAAAAAATATTACCAATGGTATCTGATACTGTCCGTGTTGGCGCTCACAGGCATGAGAGCCGGCGAGGTCTGTGGATTGGCAATAAGAGACATTGACTTTGCGCGAAATGTGATTACAATTAGGAGACAAACGACGCGCATGTCGAACGGAGACAGAAAAATTGATACACTGAAAACATCTTCGTCTGAGCGCGATTTTCCGATGAACGAGGAATTGCGTGCGATTATGCGCGAATGCATCGAGGTTCGTCGGAGAGATCCTATCGTGCCTATAATCGATGGGTATAGTGATTTCCTGTTTTTGACAAAAGATCACAAACTCAGAATCACGTGGGACATTGATCATGTCATGCCTAACATTATAGCGTACTATAATAAGAAACACACAGATACACTTCCCAATATTACGCCACACCAGCTACGTCATTCCTTCTGTACAGACGCAATCAGCAGAGGAATGGACCCGAAGAGCGTGCAGTATCTGATGGGCCACGCAACACCGACGGTTACAATGAGAGTGTACGCGCACTCAAGGTTTGAGGACGTGCAGAATGCATACGCAAAGGTGTATGGAGCGTAAATGGTGTAAACTTGGTGTAAATCAAGGCGCGCAAGACGAAGCTGAACCTGCAAACCATTGATATTACTACGTTTTTGGGTGGTGTATGGAAATGTTACAATTTATGACTTGAAAAGTGACCCATGTTGTTTTTGTTCAACATAACTCTTTATAACTCTTTATAAGTCTTTATAACTGTACAAGTTCCACAACTCTTTTTTCGTAACTTCACGTAAATCGTTATAACTCTTTATAACTCTACGCACAAATGGTGTAAATTTTGGTGTAAATTCAAAGTGCTAAAAACGCTGATATGGCAAGGATTTGCGAATATAAAAACATTGATAAAAGCATCTGGATTCATTGCGAACCCAGGTGTTTTTATTAGTGCTCTTATCATTCTCAACAAAGTTTTTGACATTGTTTAGTGCATCGTATATAATCGAGTTAACATGATTTAGCAGGTGACAGTGATGAAGTACATCAATGGTGTTCCAGAAGGAACGGAACAGAACCGCACTGATAAGGCTAAGCAACCGCGTAGGCCAAATCACAAGGAGCAATGGTACATTCAGCAGATGAAGCTCGATCCGTCTCTCAAAGAGGAACATGCCAAGCACATGAAATTCCGTGACTGGGAGAAGGAGATGCATGATCCTGGCGAGATTGAGCACAAGCGTGAGATGGTTGCATCTCTCCGTGGAGGGAAGCCTATCAAGAAGAAACCTGAGGAGAAAGCAAAGACTGTTTTACGCGAGCCACTTGAACCTGTGGCTAAAGCTCTTCTCACTGATCGAGCTACAGGAGAGCAGACGACTTATTGGTTTACCGAAAATATTGTCTATCAGGATATTGCCAATGGAGTCTATTGGGTCTATAACGAGTTAGCTCAGAAGGCGATTGCAGCCATCGTAACTGAGACTCGCGCTGTCGATTATAGAGGGAGAAGTTATGGGTGTAAGCTCGTCAAAAATGCGAGTTCTAAAGACTTGAGAAGCTATCTCGTGGACCTGAAGAAAGCAACTCCATCGAACAAAAAATAAAAAAGAGGAGTGGAATTTCCACTCCTCTTTTTTCAAGATTAAGTATCGTTATTTTTCTCTATTTTGTATTTATTGCCACCTTGCATTTTTGTATATGTTATGCCATACTTGATGTGACAAACATAGAAGTCGCGCCGAGCAAGCGGATTCTTTGCCTTGATGCCATCCCAAGGATTTCTTGCTGCTTGACGAGGCGACAAAATTAGGTGGCGCATTTTCCCGAGGTTCGGGTGCAATGCTCCTCTTCCATTTACACACGTTCCCCGGAGACTGCGAAAGGGGAAATGTACTTGACGATTTACGATACGGTAATGCTTTTTATCGCTTTAGTTGGACTGTATTATACTGTCGTGAACGCCAGAAGATAAAAGGAGAGGCCACCTATTGCCGTAGGTGACCTCTTTTTCTGACGTTTACATCAGAAAACTGACAAACTTATAGGCGCCGCTTAACGGCTTTTATGTTTGTCCTAATTATAATACACGAAGTTGGAGTAAGTCAAGTTCTGAATGAAGAATTTCAATCTTCATCATCGTCAAGGCATGCGTCGACTAAATGACAGTATGCGACGATGTAGTCTTCCAATCCGTCTTCACGGTCTCGAAAATACCTCATTCCGACGCTGCGAAACTCCCAATCTTTCTTACCATCTCGCGTAAGAAATCCGATAACGAAACAGGAGCATCCGGTTTTGTGCCACTTGATAACCTCGTATTGAAGATTGCCGTCAGCATCTTTTTCGGGCTGAGTAGGGCGGACTTCAAAGTCTTTGAATCTCATCTTATTTGCTCCGCGCACAGACAGCTCCAAGTGTGACAAGAGCTCCGGAAAGAATGAAACTCACGACGGCAGAGCCAATGCGACCATCGTGGAGGGAGACACCGCCACAGGCAGCATTACAAGCAGCTACGCTAAAATCAAAGATAGCCCATGCTTTACGGTTCATATGTAACTCCTTTGTTGACAAATTTGGTGAATCAGATATAATAAAAGGCAGCCATGGGACTGGTCATCTCATGGCTGTACCTTTTCAGTGTTTTTGCGCTGGAATAAGTGGCACTCGCAAGAGTGCCACTTATTTTTTTACTTTCCGCTGGAACCAAGGCCACCGTGACGTTCTTCCGTCGCTTCGTCTTCATATGTGAGTCCAAACGGGAGGAAGATGCCTTGCATGTAACGATCCCCCGCTTCAAGGGTGAGTTTCTTACCATCCTTGGAATCGTTTGTCATCTTCGCAAAGATGTGCCCCTCGTTGTCTGCATGGCTGTAGTCGGTATCGATGATACCAACGGAGTTGTCGAGCTGGAAACGATACTTGAAGCCAAGACTGCTACGAGGGAAACATGCAAGGAACCATCCGTGATCGATGATCACTCGAATACCCGTTGGGATCTTCACGGTCTGACCAGCACCAACTTCAAAACCAACAGGGGAGTAGAAGTCATAACCGGCAGAACCAGCAGTTGCACGCGTGGGAAGTTTGATCGCATCGTAGAGCTCACGGATCTTCTCATCGGAGAACATTTCTGCGTTGAACTCCTTGAGAGACTTAAAGTCCTTCTCAAACTGTTCGTAGCTGACCTTTTCAAAATGTCCGACTCTTGTCATTTGCTGTTTTCCTTTCTGTCCTTTTCAAACTTTTCCTTGAGTTTCGTTTTTGCTTCATCGAGAGATTCGTAGATCCAGATCTCACCGCGCGGCACATCGTGCGACTGCACAGGGCCGTGGATCATCCAATCCTCGTTGACGATGTTGTTGTTCTGTTTCTTACTGTATCCGCGATTCTGAGCACGTCTGCGTATATTTTTGCGCATGGCCTTACGGAGTACCTCCATCTCGTCTTCGTTCGCCCAGACTTGATTGAGGCTTTTTACGGTGCCATATTCCATATAGGAAGCGACTCCTACCTCATTGTAGAAGTCGCTCATAGATGCAGAAGCCGTAAATGCTGTCCGATTAAATGTGAGTTTTATCATTCGTCATCGCCCTCCTCAGGCCAGTCACGGAAGTATTTTTCGCATTGGCGTTGGTCGAGCTCAGCTTCCATTTCTTCGCAACACGCCTCAAGACCCTCATTCTCCAGACGAAGACTATGAATCAAGACGCTCTGATCGAAGTTTTCTTTCTGAAGCCGCTTTACTTCCGCGCGAAGATCGGAAATGATCTGCTCGAGATTATCGTGATTCGCTTCCGTTAACGGCATGTAGTTACTCCTTCTGTGGCAGATCCATTGGTGTATGTAATGTTCACCCCCAAGGGGGATGATTCCGATGCAGCTTTATCTCTTTGTCCGCAGTATGGATAGCCGTAAGGGTTCTGGAGAGGCTCTTCATCATATTCCTCGGTGACGATAGTTTTGAGGACACGTCCATTATCGTCGTAGATCGTTTCAGTGGTAACTCGTTTCTTCATTATGTATCAGTCCTTTTCGGTGTGTAAAATGACTTGTCCAGCGGCAAGACTCTTCTGCACGTCGATAACGTGCTGGTTGGTGGAGCCTGCCCAGGGATAATTGACATCCAGCAGGGCAGAGTCGAACTCACCGTCAACCAAAACGTCTGCAAGGCGAACGGCACGCTCGTTTTTGACATCTTCCCACCGATATCCCGTATAGATCCAAACCGTTTTGTTGGCAGTCTTGAGGATATCGGACAGAGACCAGATGATCGATGCGACGGTTTCGCGATTGCTCGGATGAAGAGGATCTCCGCCCGAGAATGTAATGCCGGCGATATAGTCTTTGCTCAGCTCTGTTCTGATTTCGTCCAGCGCGTCCTGATCAAATGGGATGCCGGAAGAAACCGAGTGAGTTTGAGGGTTCTGACATTGCGGACAACTGTGGTCACATCCTGATACGAAGAGTACGACCCGAAGCCCGTCTCCGTTCAGCATGTCGTCGTGAAGAATATTGTGATAATTCATTATGCGTACCTCCATTTCAAACCGCAGTACGTCTTGAGTCTGCTTTTTTCGTAGTGAGAACAGATTTGGTAAATGGCGCTTCTGTTGTATCCAGCGCGTTCTGCAGCGTGAAGTGACGGGAATGAGACGACAACAATGCCGTCGTCGTCAACTCCCTCAACCGGCTTTTTAGCCCGTGGTGGGTTTGCTTTTAATTTTTCGGAAACCTTGTAATTACGTGTTCCGTAATTGATGTTATATGCTGTCGTACATACTTCAAGGTTCTCGAAGTTATTGTTGGAAGGGTCCTCATCTTTGTGATTGATTTCTCTGCCTGTAATGTCGCCAGAAATAAAAGCCTGTGCTACCAATCGGTGAACTTTATGCCGTTTGCAGGTTCCAGCGTTATAAAGCATGACGGTATGATATCCGTCTTTGTCAATGTTGTGTTGCAACAACTTGTTGGTCCGTAAGGACATAATATCACCATGATCGGATACTTGATAATTTGGATAATTGGCGATGATCTTCCATTTCATCACATACTCACCCGATCTCTGATTTCCGCATTCTTAGAGTCGTTGTAGCGCGTCTTGCCGTGAATGCGAGTGTAACCTAAATCCTGAATACCCTTGCTTTCGCAATATTTTAATAGGGAGTGGACTATACAATTCGGCTTAGCCTTATGGCGTTATAGTCTCTGAACGTTCTCCATGCCAACTGGTTTAGGAGCGGCGATGCGTCTGACGAACTTCCATCGTCGGTTGCCCAATCTACGAAGTTTTTATGGTGTGTATGATATCCCGCATTCGCGTTTGCCGTTTCCAGCTCCGCTGTAGCCTTCGTAGCTCTAAGGGCTTCCCCGCAGTTTCTGCCATTTTACATGGACTATTAAGTTAATCCATTCATTCTGTCGATTTTTGTGACAAGGGAAGAGCCGCACTTGGGACATACATCCATGTCGAGCTGCTCATATCCGCACTCTTCACAATAAGAGAGACTCAGGTTAACTCCCTCGTAAAAGCCCTTCTGCATTGCCCGGCGGATCAAGGTCTTGATCGCTTCCTTGTTGTACGAGACCGGGTAACGGCAATATTGGATCTTGCCACCGTTGAAGTAGTCCCAGAATCGTTCTTCCAGATCCTGCTTTTCAATGGGCGTGATCTTTTCCCACACACCGCAGTGGAAGCTATTCGACACATAAGGGCGGTCCGAGACGTTATGCACAATGCCATACTTCTTGCGGAACTGCTTGACTTGTAAGCCTGCAAGGGATTCCGCAGGAGTACCGTATATGGCGTACAGAATACCATCCTCTTCCTTAAAGCTGGCAACTTTCTGGTTGATGTACTTCATCACATCGAGAGCGAATTGACCATCTTCGACGAGAGACTTACCGTTGTAGAGCTCCTGCAATTCGTTGAGCGCGGTGATGCCAAAGCTCATTGTCATCGGGGAAAGCAGGCTGCGAATCTTGTCGTCGGGATCGAGCGTGCCGCCAAGGAAACCGCCCTGACAGAAACCGAGCGGATTGGTAGAAGCTTTCTTCTCTCCGAGATAATCGAACGTCTTTTTATGTAGAGAGCGGATCAGCTCCAGATAGTAGTCGAGCACCTCGTAGAAGTTTTTGCTTTCCTGCCGAGCCTTGGCAAGGATCATAGGAAGATTGAGAGAAATCGCGCCAAGATTGAAGCGCCCCTCGAATATGGGAACATCCGCATCGTCGGCGGGTTTCATGCCGCCGCGTTCATACCACGGAGAAAGGGAGGCGCGACAGCCCATCAAACTGATAGGTTTTCCGTACTTCTTATAGATCGACGGAATATAGCCATCGCCGGTCAGAGACAAATAATCGGGGTACATGGTTTTGCTGCTACAGTCGACTGCGATATCGAACAGCCACTCATACGGCTTCCCTTTACCGTGAAGCTCTTCATCGTACAGGAAAGTAAGTTTGGGGAAGAGGACGGGTTTCTTGTGACCAGGTTTGCCTTGACCGCCCGCGCGGACTTTCAGGGCCATTTCAGAAGCCATCAAACCGAAACGAGATGTATCAATGCCAAAGCTGATAGCGATGAAAGGATAGTCGCCACGGCTACTGCCGACAGTATTGAAACGATACTCCCAAGACTGGAAGCCCTGCTCAAAATCACGGCGTACCTTTTTCAGACCATAAGCCTGGGCGTTTTCATCGGTAGGAGCAACGTGGGCGATGTCGCAATATTCTGCAACGTATTTGTCGAAGCTTTTTTCGGCATACGGAGCGAGGACGGTATCGACGCGTGGGATCGTAAATCCACCGTATTGGCAAGCAGCGGCAGAGATCGTGATATCGGAGATGACGTCAAAAGCAACGTCGAGTGTTTTCGGCTCGTTGTACCACACGTTGCCCATTTCAAATCCGTTCCTGACAACGTTACCCATATCGAACAGGCAGCAGTTGATGGAATCCAGACGTGCGGACATATCGTGAATGTAGATATAACCATCCTTGGCGGCGTCGAGCTCGTCCTGATTGAGGAAGAATTTCTTGTACAGAGATTTGTTCAGCTCGCTGTAGATGAGACTGCGCTGCGTGGGAACGAGAGCGGAATCGCTGTTAGCGTTGTCTCTGTCTCCGATATAGCGGATCGACTGGGACTTCTTAAAGATATCGTCGAACATGTGGACGAAATCCTTTTTATAATTACGGTAATCACGATAGCTTTTCGCTACGCGCGGGTCTAATTCATCCAGAGCACACTCCACGATGTTGTGCATTTCCGCAATGTCGATCTCCTGCCAATCATCGGGGATATGAGATACCACATAACCGCACACTGCGTCGTAGTCCTTCGGGTGCAGTTTGACCATGACACGCTCGGCCGATTTGGTAATGGCAGCACAGATCTTTTCTGCATCGAAGGGCTGTTTCTGCCCATCTTTTTTGATAACAAGGATAGAACTATCCATGACAACCACCTCAATTCATTTTTGTTTCCTTGACGAAGATACGATAGATCTCGTCGGCACAATCGACGGGGTTACCGTCGTTCGTGACTGTATACGCGGGAATGTGACAGGAAACTTGCAGCCACTCATTGTCCTCGCGAAGTTTCTTGTCGGCAGCGTCGCGTCCCTCGATATCCTGCGGAGTACCGCGATCCCACATGCGCTGAGCACATGTCTTTGGAGAGCATTCGATCCACACATATACGGCATGGCGCTCATCTTTGTACTGAGCGGGCATAGATTCGACACCGGCAGGATCAATCACATAGATATCGGAATCATTTGCCATCTCGTCGGTGGCACCGTAGTGATAGCTGTTGATCTCCGTTTCAGCGATGATGCCGCCGCGCTCTTTGAGCACCACAAACTCATCTTCGGTGATGAATGTGTGCGTGTCTTCGTCGGGAGTGCGGCGTGGGCGCGTGGTGAAGCTCTTGAGAGAGTGAAGATGATATTGGTCTTCAAGGATCTTGGCGACCGTAGACTTACCACAGCCGGACGGGCCAGCCAGTAGAATGAGTGGTTCTTTCAGCTGATGGGTAGAATAAAACCACCGGTTGTAAGCGTCGTAGCGCGCCTGCAAATCGGTGGTTTTCAATTCAGGGATCTTCTCGCAGAGCTTTTCGTAAAAGTCGCAGGGCTTTGTTGAAACGCCCTTCTCCGGACATCCGTGACGATATACGCAATTAGGACAAAGCACGTCCGCGATCTCCGGTTCAATACCATGCAACGTTACCTTGAAGTCCTCTGCATATTCGCGCGTTTCAGAGGACGCCTGGAAACAGAGACGCTTACGCCACGTGTCAATCAGCTGCTGAATGTTAGCGTCGCCGGTAAAATCGGCGGGCTGATCCTGCGGCAGTTTATCACGGGGGACACCAGTGCGGTCACTGCGCTGTGTGGACACGAACTTCTCCCATTTGTGACGTACCCAATGGACGGTGACCCAGTGCTTCATCTGGAACCATTTCCACTTGATCATAATGTCACGAATAGGGGAATGCTCCGCAAGTAACATGCCGCGTTTGAACTTGGAAGACGGTTCGTGCCCAAGCGGCGGTTTATGTACAGTCGATCTGGCATCGTCAACGACTTCTTGCCAGTCGCCTTTAATTTTTACAATATTGGTTTCCGTGTGATCATCTCCTTATAATAAGTCTTCGATATCAGAAGAGTTGACGGCGTAGTCGTACTCCAGAGGTTCCCACAAATATTGGACGCCGCCGTACACAAAAGCATCATCGTGACGCCAACGGAGCGGGGGAGGATTGCCCAGGCCACCGCGTACCTGATGCATGTCGTAATCGTCTTCAAAGACAACCTTGATTGGCCTTGCACCTGCCGTGGGTATCACATAGATCCGACTGCCGTTCTCAAAGCGGAGCTGTGCGGGGCCTTCGGACCATTCAGAAAAATTCATGATATGCCTCCTTGGTGAGTCTGAGCGTCGATGGATCGTCAAGATCTCCGATGAGATAACGATTTGCTAAATGCCAAAATTCTAAGTAACGTTGTTGCTGTTTCCAAAAAGACTCGAAAACGCCCTCGTCACCAAAGGCTCTGTTCCAGCAAATGTCCAGGACGAGATCAACATTAGAGTAGGACATTGACATCCTCCTTTTTGATCGTGGGCGCGCCGGTAATACCTTGCCATTCTCCACGTAGATAATCACACAAGAGCTCGCAGAATTTGTCGATCTGTTCTTGAATCTCATCTTTAGAACCCGTGAGAAACGCATCTTTGAGTGTTGCATCCCAGCAGTAATCTATTAGTTGATTGAATGTCGTTTTTTGGTTAGCTGGTCGATTAAAGAAGCGCATCGATATCCTCCTTCGTGACCTCCTCCTGCTTTCGAGTCTCAAACGAACCGATTGCGGGGGCTCGATAAAGACGTTGCCAACCGTTCCCAGTGTCAACATAAATGTAGCTATTGGATGTTGTGCCGACGTAGCCCCACGTATCTAAGTAAGTTGAAGTGCTGCCAGTAGTAGCATCAAAGAAGTTCATCGATATCCTCCTTGGAAATCTTGGCGGTCTTCTCGGTTTCCCAGGCATCCATGAGATCGTTGATGTTAATGCCGGTAGACCGAGCACGTTCGAACCAGTTTGAACGGCAGCGCAAAACTTCTCCGCTGTTTAACCCTCTCCAACTGCGCGACTCGTGATTTCTATAGTGGCTCGTAATCGTGTCAAAAACCAAGTCATCGGATTCATTGCGGAGACAATTCTCTACGTAATCTTGTATTGCAAGTGTTGTGTATCCAAAAACCTCTGGGCGAATCTCCATTCCAATCATCTCCTAACCTGGCAGAATCTCGTAGTCGTCGAGTTCCCAATATCCTTTTTCGTTTTTGTGTACGTGTTTGGCGAGAATGATATCTCCTTTGAGTGCCTTTGCAATGGTGCTGTTATAGCGGTACGGCGTGACAGAAAGCTGTGAGACCTTGCCGGAACCAACGCTCTTGCAATGGAAGACGTACTTCCAAGGTTTGCCGGCATTCCACTTACCGATTAACGGGCGGACATCGAGCAGGTATAACTTGCGGCGGTCTTCTTCCTTTTGAGTTGTCATATCAACATAGCCTAAAATCTCATTTTGGTTGGCAGCTTTCACACGATAGGGGAGTTCTTCCAAATGCAAAGAGAAGACGTATTCTTCAATTGCTTTGAGCAATCCTTCCATATCGTTGATCTTATAGGACTTGAGCGGTTCGCCTTTGACACTCTTATCGGAAGCATAATGAGCGAGCATTTCTTCGAAAGCAGGGGAGAGCTTATCCTTGGAGATCGTTTTCGCTGTACCTTGCTTGAAGAAGTCCCACCAAGTGATGAGGCGGAGCAATTCGACGTTGTTTCCGAACGAATTGAAGTAGTCGATCTTGACAAGTGGAATCACTTTAGCGCTCTTGATACTGCGCTCATCCAGCCATTTGAGTACGTCGAAAAATGACTTATGATCTTGCCGGGCACACTCGTAGAGTTTTGCTCCCATTGCCTTGCTCATACCCTTAATAGAGCCGAGTGAATTGACGATGGAATTCGTCGCAGGATCGGCGCGCATCTGGCGGTTATCCTGTCCGTAGCGCATCGGCGGG
>ERZ1034920.290-NODE-290-length-41310-cov-7.035511_pt1 | contig 41310 bp, 44 predicted proteins | sample MGYA00520688_ERZ1034920 | MGnify/ENA primary metagenome ERZ1034920 (study PRJEB33766, sample SAMN09781785) | gut metagenome | biome: gut microbiome | host: Homo sapiens | place: Madagascar | study: EMG produced TPA metagenomics assembly of the PRJNA485056 data set... | reverse complement strand
CACCATCGCCGCCATCCGCAAGGAGGCGGGCATCACGCAGGAGGAGATGGCGCGCAGGCTTTACGTCACCCGCCAGGCGGTCAGCCGTTGGGAGACGGGCGAGACCGCACCCGGCATCGATATGGTGAAGCTCATCTGCGTCACCTTCGGCGTGCCGCTCGAGCGCTTCTTCGACATGCCGATGAGCTACTACTGCCAATGCTGCAGCATGCCGATTCCGGAGGAGGAGATGCGCGGCACCGAGGCGGACGGCTCGAGGAGCGCGGACTTCTGCAAGTACTGCTACGATCACGGCGACTTCACCGCGAAGGGCATGACGATGGACGAGTTCATCGAAGCGACGGCGCCCATGGAGGCTAAAGCGCTCGGGGTGTCGCTCGATGAGGCGGTGTCGCTCATGGCAACGCTGCTGCCGCATCTGAAGCGCTGGCGCGAGGTGGGCGAGAACGAGGAGCGCTACGGTGAGGAGATTCGTGCGGCGTACGGCGACGAAATCGTCGACGCCGCCAACGAGAAGTACGTCGCGATGGGCGAGGCGGCCCATATGCAGGCCGACGAGCTGGCGCTCGCCATCAACGAGCAACTGCGCCGCGCGATGGAGGCGGGTGATGTGGAAGGTCCCGAGGCGCGCAAGCTGGTCGCCATGCATGGGCATTGGCTGCGCATGTACTGGCCCGACGGGTTGTACACGCCCGAGGCGCACAAGGGCTTGGCAGACGGCTACCTCGCCGATGAGCGCTTCCGCGCCTACTACGATGCGGTGGCTCCCGGCGCGACCCAATTCCTCCGCGATGCGATCCACGCTTGCGTGTGACTTGAGAAAGAGGCAGTTGCGTTTTCGCGTTCGATAGGCAAACGTCCTGTTCAATGACGCTCAACTGCAGATAAACTGGCGGTAGAGGCAATTCGACCGACGGTCGGTTGAGCGCGAAAGCCGTGCGTGGAACGATTGGGGCGGGCCGTTCCACCACGATGAAAGGACGATCATGGCACAGCAGGCACAGCTTAGCTTCGGCGAGATGGTTCGCACGCTCCGCGCGGAGAAGGGTATGACGCAGCTCGATCTTGCGCGGAAGATGGGCGTCACCGACAAGGCGGTTTCGAAATGGGAGCGGGATCTGTCGATCCCCGATGTGGCCTCGCTCCCCAAGCTTGCCGAGGAGCTCGGTACTTCCGTCGATGAGCTGCTCCAGGCCAAAACAGCGGCGCAGGAGGCGGCCACGGAGAGCGACGCCACGCGCAAGAAGGCGGCGTCTTTGGTTGAGCTGGTGCTCAAGGCGGTCGCCCTCGCGATGGGCGTTGGGGTCGTGGCGCTCACGATCATGGACGAAGTCGAGCCCCGCAACGCGCTCGGCCTGCTCGGCGTCGGCGTCGCCTGCCTCGCGCTCGTGCAGCTGATGCATTCGGGAGAGGACGATCGGTAGCGTTTCGATATCTGACCCGCGGTTTGTCCAGAATCGCGCGTTTTGTCGCGTTCTTCCCGCTATTCGGTGTTTGCGGGTGGGTTCTGCGCACTTCTACCCAGACAAGAGGCTTTCTGAGGGCTGTTTTGTCAAGAAAGCCTCAGAACATGGTCTGGGAGCGTTCGGTTTGGGAAGAAGTACGCAGAATCACGGTTTCTGGACAATGGGTCTGGGAAGAAGACGAGATAGCTGCGGTTTCTGGACAGCTGGTAAATGTCGTAGGTTGGAAGGACGAGGCAAGGCAAGGCAAAGCAAGGTAGGGCAAGGCAAGACGGAGCGAGGAGTTGCCCCGCCTCGTGTTATGCCGGGATCGCCTCGGCGGCCATTTCAAGAGCTCTGGTGACGAAGTTGATTTTTCGCTCGTCCACGATGTCGTCGGCGGTTTGCACGGATACGACGGCAATGGCGATCTGATCGTCTTCGCTCGGTTCCGGGTTGCCCATGAGAGTGGTCCATTTCACCGAAACATCGTCGGCGGTCAGATCGCCGTCGCATTCGACCTGGTAGCTTACCGGGTCGAAGAAGCCCGAGTTCGACTCCGCGGAGACTGTCGCCGTGCCGGAGCCATCTTGCATCACGCGGACGGTGTAGTAGACGATATCGTCTTCGGAGCTCGTGTAATCCTTGTTGGGGGAGATCGTCTCTTCGAAGATCACCGTGCCGTCGATCCGCTCAGCACCGATTGCGCCGTCCTGACCGGAGGGCTGCGACCCGCATCCGAAAAGACATGTTGCGGCGATGAAGGCAAAAGCGGCAATCGAGCAGTATGCTGATCTCAACACGATGGAACTCCCGTCAGTAGATATATCGCTACACATTCTATTGTCAAGATGAGGATAGGGGCTACGGAGTTTTGCCATTTTTGCCATGTCCGTTGTTAATCATTTACAGAGGGATTGGTTGTCTGTTGTTGTGTTCATCAGGGGTGCAGGCAAAAGAACTTTGTAATTAAAGGAGACAGAAGGTAAAGTTTTGCTGCTGCCGCCTTTTCGGGGTTTGAGTAAGGTGGATGGGATCTCGATTCGGCTCTCATGACAGCAGGTCGTGTCGATATTGCGTTTGAACGGAATCGATTGGAGTTTCGTAATGATCGAGCGCGATGCGTCTTTGTGCGCAGATGATGGCAGCTATAGATATTCAAGGCTAGAACTCACGCCAAATGTGTTCGCGAATCTTCTTATTGCCTTGTATGACGGAAAACAGTTTAATCGACAAGATGCCATATCTACTATCGTGAAATATCATATTGATCATGGTGGAGTTGCCGGAAAATCCAGCTATGCCTCCGTATTTAAGAAAGCCACGCAAGGGTTTCTCAGGGAATCACTATCTAACCCGGGATATGGTGTCTGGCTATTACGACATAAAACCACTTCAATCGAATCATATGACGAAGGCAAGGTAGTAGAAGAAGATAGTAGTAGATCTACCAGGTCATTTGAAGTTGAGAAAACCCTAGGCGATGGGACGGGTTCAGTTTACGTATATTATTATGACGCATACAGGCAATTAGCTGCTCTGAACGGGTCTGATGTATGGCCTTGCAAGGTGGGAATGTCAAATGGGAATGCAATTAGCAGGATAATAGATCAGGCAGGAACTGCTTATCCGGAAATACCTCGAATTGCTTTGCTGATCAATTGCGATTCAGCTCGTGATATGGAGACAGCCATGCACTCCATCCTGAAACTAAGGGGCCGATGGATGGAAGACGCTCCGGGTTCTGAGTGGTTTTTGACCAACCCTAACGAAGTGGAAAGCTTGTTCCATGCCATCTGCGAAAACGCTTAAGATGTTGATCTATCTGGGATAACAATCAAATCATCCTAAGCGGGGTTTGCATCCCGGAAAATTACCGGATCAGTAGCGCTGGGCGTCGCCGGCGGCGTAGTCGTCGAAAAGCTGGCGGCAGGTGTCGCGGTCGAACTCCTGCAGGCCGACGGTTTCCTCTTCGCCGTTGAGCTGGCGGTAGAACGCGTCGTCGCGGAAGCCGATCTCGGCGCTGTCCTCGCGCGTGCAGCCGTAGTAGACGGCATCCATGTTGGACCAGAGGACCGCACCCAAACACATCGGGCACGGCTCGGCGGTGGTGTAGAGCTCGCAGCCCGTCAGATCGTGCGTGCCCAGGTTGCGGCACGCGTCGCGGATCGCTTCCATCTCGCCGTGGCAGGTGGGGTCGTTGTTCGCCAGCACGCGGTTGTGGCCTCGGCCGACGATCTCGCTGTCCTTCACGATGACCGATCCGAACGGCCCGCCGTCGCCCGCCTGGATGCCCTGGTAGGCTTCGTCGATCGCGATCTGCATGAACTCGGAAGAAGGCTGCATGTCGTTTCCTTCGGTGTCGGTGGATTCGTCAGATCCGTTGGCGGAGCTTTGCTCGGCGGTTTGGGCTTGCGAAGCCGTTTCGGTTTGCGAAGCGGCGTCTTGCTCGGTTGACGCTGTGTCGCTTCCTGCGGATGAGCAGCCCGTCAGCGCGATAGCCAGAAAGAGAGCGGCGACGATGCCGACGAGCGTGCGCAGCTTAGAGGATGAGGCCATAGCGGGTCCTTTCGACGGGGACGTGCAACCATGGTAGCATGCGGTGCGCTCGGCGTGACCGTCCGAATAGACGACGCGATAGGGGGAACGGCCTCTTTTTTGCATCGGCGCAATGCGGGATAGCGACCGTCTCTTTATCGCGTCCTCAGTTTTTCACGGTGTGCAGGTCGCAAACTCGCATTCACTCCTCAAAGCGTCTATTGGTTCCCATGCCTCGCAATGCTCGGGCTTCCGTTCCATATAACCAAGTCGAGGCGCAAGCAAGCGCTCCCGTCTCCAAATTAAGGAGACATCATGGTGAAGATCACGAAAGGCGAGCACGGCTTGCTCGCCGACGGCAAGCCCATCGACGAGAGCTCGTTCGCCGAGCTTTCCGACGAAGATCTCGAGCAGACCTCAGGCGGCATCACGGTGATCCAGCATTTCGACGGTGGCAGCGTCGATAAGCTGCGGTGCTGGCAATGCGGCGGCGAAGATTGGGATCTCATCGGCTGGCGCGCCGATAACAAACTTTGGGCGCGTTGCAAGAAATGCGGATGGGAAGACTTCGCCGAGTTCTACTAGGCCGTTTGCACGGCACCCATACGTCGGCTATTCAAAGCGAAGGAGAGCGCGATGAGCAATTCCGAACACGATGCCACGGGCAAGATGCCGGGACCGACCGGTGAGGTCGAGCTGAGAGACGCGGAGATTGCCGAGATTTCCGGTGGCGCAACGGGCGGTCTCTATCCCGAGAAAATCCATTGGGAGGATCTTGTGGAGTGGCGCGTGCGATGCAGCAACTGCGGCTCGAGCTACGTGAAGAGGAATTCCGGCTGCGAGTACATGGTCAGCGGTCTTAACGCAACCTGCGATTACTGCGGGAGCTCCAGCGTCGAAACGCATTTCATGAGGATGATCCAAGAGGGGTATTACCCATCGTCGCAGTTCAGATAAGCGAAGGTACACTGCGCGCCTGCGGTTCGCGGCGCGCTAGGGGAAGCAGGCATGTCCGACGGATATCGTTGCCTGCCGGGGACGAGGACAACGAGGGACGTGGCATACTGTTTCAAAGGGAGGAGCAATCATGGCTAACGAGAAGACCCCGAACGAAGAATCCGTCGATTACAAGATCCTTTCCGATGAGGAGATGGTCCTTTCCGACGAGGAGCTGGCCGATGCAACGGGCGGAGTGATGATCTACCCCTCGCAAAGGATGCGAGCGACCTGCGGGGATTGCGGGTACTCTTTCTATGTGCTGGTGCCTCTCGGCCGCAAGCCGGTCGTGGGCTGCCCGAAATGCAGAAGCGGGCGGGTTGGCCTCATGACGATCTAGGCTACTGAAAGTTTTTGGGCTGAGGCAGGACGACGGACAACATGAACGGGGCAACGGGCGCGCAGCGCGTTGTCCCAGAATGAGAAAAGGGGTCAGACCCCTTTTCTCGTTTTTCTGCCGCTAATCCTGCAGTTCGGCCTCCAGCGCGAGGCGGCGCTTGATGGCGTTGCGGATGACGAGTGCAGTGACGGCGAAGCAGGCGACGAAGCCGATGGCGAAGAACGCCATTCCGACGGCGATGTCGGCGATCCATAAAACGTTTTCGACACCGACGATCTGGATCTCCGCCAAGATGCGCATTCCGCAGGTCAGGACGGCGAGGCATGCTCCGCAAAGCAATGCCGTCGCTGCGACGTATCCCCATGGAATGCGGTTGACTTCGGCGTAGCGGCTGCGAGTCGATATCGTCCCGTTGCGCATCAGCACGCCCAGGTAGACGATGCCTGCAATGAGAACTGTCGCTGCAAGCAGGAAATGGACGGGGAAGACGGATTCCCCGAGCGGCGTGAACACGGGCGCTTCAGCGGTGCGCGCGACCTGTTCGACCATCATCCAGTAATACATGCTCAGGATCGACCCTATGAAGAGGATGGGGATCGCGGCATTCGTCGCCTTGTTCTCCTCCGCTTCGAGGCGCTCGTCCTTCGGGCCCATGATCTCGTTCCATTTTCGGATAAGGCCAATCATCGTCATTCTCCCTCTTTCCAGAACAGGTCGTTCAACGTCTTGTCGAGCGCTTTGCAAATGGCGGTGCAGAGTTTGAGGCTTGGGTTGTAACGCCCCGCTTCGATGAGGCCGATGGTCTGGCGCGTGGCGCCGACCAAGGCTGCAAGCTCTTGCTGGGAGAGGCCACAGGCGATGCGCGCGTCCCTCATCCGAGTGTTCTTTTCGTCTTCCGATGGAGACATTTCGTCTAGCTCCTGAAAATGTAATATATATCTTACATGCAAGATATATATTACATTTTTCGGCTTTGGCGTCAAGGGGAGAATCGCGCCCTTACTAGGCTAGAAAAATGATAAGATATGCTATCAAAAACGTGATTATCAATATTTGATAGGTTATTTTTCCATATCGGACAAGGAGAGGGCATGTACGAACGCGATTTCGTGAAAACGCTTGCGGCGCGTCTTGCAGAACCGCGCCGCTTTCTTCAGATCGTCGAAGGACCGCGCCAGACGGGAAAGAGCACGGCCGTTTCGCAGGCGCTTGCGTATTCCAATGCGCCACGTGTCGAGTTCTCGTTCGACCGCCCGCGCGACAGGCGGTCGAAAAAGCTCGAAGAAGTTTGGAACGAAGGGCGGGCGCTGCTCGATCAGGGCGACGAGGCCATCCTTTCGCTCGACGAGGTCCAGAAAGTGCCCGAGTGGTCATCGACGGTGAAGTATCTTTGGGACGAGGACACTCGCCTTGGGCGCAATCTCAAAGTAGTGATTACGGGCTCATCGACGCTCATGCTGCGCGCAGGCATGGCGGAGTCGCTCAAGGGGCGGTTCGAAATCCTGCATTCGACGCAGTGGTCGTTCGCCGAATGCAGGGAGGCATTCGGGTACTCGCTCGACGATTTCCTCTATTTCGGGGGGTATCCCGGCGCAGCGGCGATAAAGGACGACGAGAATCGTTGGCTCGATTATCTGCGCGGATCCATTATCGAGCCGACCATCACCCAGGATGTTCTAGAAATGGAGACGGTGCGCAAGCCCGCGCTTCTGCGGGCGTTGTTCGAGGTAGGCGCTGTGTATTCTGCCCAAGAGGTCTCCTATCGCAAGCTCCTGGGTCAACTGGACGACCGCGGGAACACTGACACGATCGCCCATTACCTCGATTTGCTTTCAGCAGCGGGGCTTCTTTCGGGTATCAAGAAGTACGACGAAAAGATCCTCAAGGCGAAGTCGAGTTCGCCGCGTTTGCTTGTGCATGACGCGTCCCTTATGACCGCGTCGTCGGGGGAGGGCCGCGAGGTTCTTCTCGGCGACGGGGAGCGACGCGGTCACGTGGTCGAATCGGCTATCGGCGCGTACCTTCTGGCACAGGCGAAACACGAGCACTTTGAGGTTCGATGGTGGCGCGAAGGAGGAAACGAGGTCGATTTCGTCGTGTCGCAGGGGCGCCGCCGCACGGCGATCGAGGTGAAGAGCGGGCGCGTGAAGGGCACGAGGGGGCTCGGCGCGTTCGTGCGGGAATTCCCGGGAACGTATGCGCTCGTCATCGGGTCGGACGCGTTTCCGGTTGAAGACTTCCTTCTTGGCCGTGTGCCTTTGTTTCAATGATGGGTGGGGAAAAGAGCGAAATAGATTAATGAGTAAAAGGGGCTGTCCCTTTTACTCATTCTGGCAGACGTGATGAAGAAGACCGCCTTGACGAAGCAGGGAGTTTGCTCTGCCTCGCCGAGAACACGAAAGGAACGCTGACTGAATTATGCGAAAATGCCGTCGTCGCGGCCGCGTACCACGTCGACAGCGCCTTCGTTTCAGCTTTGAGGGTACTAGATGATCTGATCGCGCATCTGCTTCGGGGGAAGCCGTTAGAAGCCATTCACCTCGGGCTCTACATCGCCCGTGCCGTCGAGAAAGCGGCCTTCGACGCCGGAATCGAGCTCTTCTTTCATCTTCTCGTACATCTCTTCGAGCGTCAGTCCGCCCGCTACCGCATCGAGATCGACATCGTTGAGCTCGATGCTTTTCTGATCGGGACTCGTCATGGCTGCCTTCTTTCTCGCCGGGGGTTTCGTTTGATCCGAGTATATCAGCGGGTGCATTCCGACCGATAAGGCGGGAGCGAATGCGGGCGAACGAGAGTGAACGCAAAGATAACGGAGCCCCTTTTCTGAAATGCACTTTTTCGCCTGAAAGTGAATGGTTTCGCAAACCGCGTCCTGATCAGGTCTTTGCAACCGTAAGGCATCTCAGATTCGAACAAAAAGAAGCCTGCAGTTGGTGGATCGGAGCGCACGGATACCTCACAGTGGACTTCGCCGGCATGAAGACGACCGACCTGCGCGATGCGGAAAGGCGCAACGATGCGGAGAGCCGCTCCGCGCCAAGCGTCCCGACCGCGCGTCGCGCGCCACGAAAGGAAACAAGCCGTGAGCTTTCGCGACAACCTGCAAGCCCTGCGCGCCGAGCGCAACATGACGCAAGAGCAGCTGGCGATGCTGTTGGGGGTGTCCCGCCAGTCAGTGACGAAATGGGAGGCGGAGCGCTCCTATCCCGAGATGGACAAGCTTTTGAAGATATGCGACATCTTCGGATGCTCGCTCGACGACCTGGTGAAGGGCAACCTCGCTGGGCGTGCGTCTGCCGAGGGCTCGCCCTCGGTGCCGTCCGGCCCGCCGTCGGACGTGTGCGGATACGACGAGCATCAGCGCATGATGGCGTGGAAGGTGCCCACAGGCATCGCCGCCATCCTCGTGGGCGTCGCGATCGCGTTTTTCTTCGAGGGAGCGATCGATCTCGGCGCGCACAACGGCCGCGATGCCCTGTTCATCATCATCGTGCTGGCAGCTGCGCTCGCGGGGCTCGTGTTCCTCGTGCCCGCCGGCATGGCGCACTCCGCCTTCGTGAAGGCGCATCCGTATGTGGAGGACTTCTACACCGAGGACGACCGCGCCCGCGCCCGCAAGTCGTTCTCGGGCGGGCTTATCGCCGGCTTGGCGTTCATAGTCGCGGGGATCAGCTGCATGCTCATGCTCGAGGAGCGGGCGGAGAACTACGCGCTGTTCTTCCTGCTGCTCTTCATCGCGCTCGGCGTGTGGAATATCGTGCACTACGGGATGCTTCTCGGACGCACGAACATTGCGCAGTACAACAAGGACGCCGCTGACGAGCTTGAGATAGAGGACATCGTGAACGCCCAGGTGGATGACGAAGTGAAAGACGCGCTGCTGTCCCGCAAGCGCCATGGCAAGAAGCTCGGCGCGGTGTGCGGCTCCATCATGATCGTCGCGACCATCGTCGGCCTCGCGCTCCTGTTCGCGCCCGCGCTCATCGCGCCCGACCCCAGCGCCTTCGAGCCCGAAGGCACCTCGGCCATGTGGTTCTGGGTCGCCTGCCCGGCGGGCGCGCTGCTCTGCGGCATCGTGACGCTGCTCTGGGAAGCGTTCGGGAAAGGGGAATGAGAAAAAGGGACAGTCACTTTTTCTCATTTTGCTATTCGGTGATGACGCCTTCCGACCAGCGTAGGAGCAGGCCAACGAGCTCTCGGCGTTCAACGTCGTCTTTCGGGCGGTGGGCTTGCCAGTCGCGGCCGACCTCGAGGATGCGCGCCTCGTCGCCTTCGAGCTGTGCGGCGAGCTCGGCTTTCGTGCGGGGGTAGGCGCCCGTTCGGACGAACTGCAATGCCTGCAGCGTGAAGAACGCACCTTTGAAGAGCGATTCCAGGATGCCGTCGGCGGCGTCGCCGTCGAAGACGCAGGCGTGGCAGGTCGCGTGGTAGATCCCCGATGCGCCGATCCGCGCCGCCTCCAGGGCGTCTGCCTCCGTGAACGGACTGGCATCGGGGAGCGCGCCGAAGATGGCGTGCGTATCGTGGTAGAACTGGAAGAGCTCGTGGCGCGGCCATGCGGCGAGCACGCGCTCGGATCCGACGAACCCGCAGGCGAGTTCGCTGCGCGGCATCGACTGCACGATAGCGCGGTAGCGCACGAGATCACCGGCGTCCACGTGGTCGAGCAGCACCACGAGGTCGATGTCGCTGTCCTTGCGCGCCTCGCCCCGAGCGCGGCTCCCCTGGATTCCAACGAATCGCAGGCGCTCTCCGAATCCTGTCTTCAGTTTCCCAGTCGCCTCTTCCGCCCATGCGAATGCGTCCATGTCGTCTCTCTCCTTCGGTCTCCGAGGGGACGATTATACAAGTCGACGCATGGGTAGGAGCGCGAAGAGCGGTGGCGGCTGCGCCTACTCCCGGTTGAGCAGCTGGCCCATCACCACGACGTCGTCCTCGGTCAGACGCGTGACGACGGGCTTGCCGTCCGCGTCCAGGAGGGCGCACATCCCGCAGCCGCCCGTCATGTTGGACGAGGCGATGAGGTAGTTCACGCCCGTTTCCGTGTCGACGAAGACCTTACGCACGTTGGTGACGCCCTGGGAGTACACTTCGACAAATCGCTCGCTCATTTCGAGTCCTCTCTTTCGTTCGTTGTTGGGTTTAATGGTTAGAAGAACGCCGGTCCGCGCGCTGGCCGGCGGGGTCGGTGCTAGGCGAGCAGCTTCTGCGCGATGCTGATGAGGCCCCAGCCGCAGCAGAAGCCGACAACGATGGCGATGGCGCTCTTCGCGATGAGCTTGCCCCACCACGCGCGGCCGGCCTTGCGGTTCGCCTCGCTGGCCACGTCGGGGTCCTCGCCGCGCATGAACGCCTCGACGGCACGGTAGGTGAACAGCCGGTTGTCGTGCTTGATCTTCTCGGCCATTCCGGCGGCTACCGCCGCAGGGATAAAGAGCGCGGCGAACGGCACGAGTATCACCGGCCAGCTCGCATCGATAAGCGCGGTCGCCACCGCCCAGACCACCGCCGCCGCTCCGCAGACCATCATGACCACGGAAAGTCCGTTCAGCTTCTTCGCTTCGTTGGTGAGCACTGCCTTCATTTCCTCCACATCTCCTTTGATCAGGTCGTCGACGCTTACGCCGAAGAGGCTGCTCAGGAGCAGGAGGCTCTGCACGTCGGGGTAGGTGCGGTCGGTCTCCCAGTTCGAGATCGTCTGGCGCGAAACGAAGATCGCCTCGGCCAGCTGCTCCTGGGATATGCCTAGCCGCGCGCGGTGACCCTTGATATGCTGCCCAAGCTCCACGGGCGCTCCCTTCGCTTCGGAAATGTGGCGGAACGCGGGAAACTTTACCACCCAATCCCTTTGACAGGGGGCGGGACAGGGGGGATCCGCCCTGCCAAAAGTCTTTATCAACGCCGTTGAGCTGGTGTTTTTCCGCGAACGGGCGATGGCGGCAAGTATAATGCTGTCCAGGAGGTGGGCGATGAACCTCGCGACGATTGATAAACGGCTGCTCTCGCATCCCGGAGCGGCCAAGGCCTTCCACGAGAAGTGGGGCTGGATGGTCTATTGGGTGGGCGGCAGGCAGTTCGCCTGCGAGTTCGCAGCGTCGCCGGACGCCAAGCCGCCCTACGCGGGACGCCACCTGCTGTCGCTCAAGTGCGACCCCGACCGCATTCTGGAGCTGCGCGCCGAATGCCCTGACGCGATCCTGCCTGGCTACTATTCCGATGGGCGCACGTGGATCTCGATCGATCTCGACGCCGACCTTCCCGGGAGCCTCGTGCTCGATCTGTGCGACACGAGCTATGCCCTCGTCTTCGCCAAGCTGCCGAAACGGGTGCAGCGCGAGATCGTCGGCGAATAGCTCTTATTCCGCAAGCGCGTGCAGCGAGTCGACGGCGGCCTGCGAGGGGCGGATTTTCCGCATTCGGTCTCCTAAGGTGCTACCGAATCTACCCCAGCGCCACGTCCAGGATCATCATGAGCACGAAACCGAGCGCTAGGGCCACGGCGCCTATGTTGGTGTGCTTTCCCGTTTGGGTTTCGGGGATCAGCTCTTCCACCACCACGTACATCATGGCGCCTGCGGCAAAGGCCAGAATGTAGGGCAGGGCGGGCGTCATGAATCCGATGCATGCGACCATCAAGGCGGCGCCCAGCGGTTCCACCGCGCCTGATGCGACGCCGTACAGGAACGCCTTTTTCCGCGTGAGGCCGCACGACACCAACGGCATGGAGATGATGGCGCCTTCGGGGACGTTCTGGATGGCGATGCCCACAGCAAGGCTGATCACGCCGGCAAGCGCGATAGAGGCCTCTCCCGTAAGGAATCCGGCAAGCACAACGCCCACCGCCATGCCCTCGGGCAGGTTGTGCAGCGCCACCGCGAAAATCAGCATGGTGGGCTTCTTCATGCGGCAAGGCATGCCCTCGGGTTGCGGATCGTCCAAGTGCTGATGGGGAAGGAAGTGATCGATCGCCAGCAGCAGCCCGATGCCCAGCAGGAAGCCGATCGAGGCGGGCATCCAGCCCGTCATCCCCTGCGCCTCGGCGTTCTCGATGGCGGGAATGAGCAGGCTCCACACCGAAGCGGCAATCATGACGCCCGCCGCGAACCCCAGCAGCGCCTTCTGCACGAGCTCGCCCATGGCGCGCTTCAGAAAGAACACGAACGAGGAGCCCAAGACGGTTCCCAGGAAGGGAACCGCGAGGGCGACGATCATGCCAAGGTTCGATTCGCTCACGCCTTTCCTTCCTTTCATCGCGTAGACGCTACTGTGCCGTGTCCGGACTTTTGGCGGGATCTCCCCCCTCCCGTCAAGCTTACTATAGCAGCGGGCTGTCGAGGCGTGCGCATGGGGTCTTCTTTGGCAAACGAGATGATATGCCCAGAAGGGGGATCGGACTCCTTCTGCGCCATCACCCCTGTTCGTGTGCAAAATGATGCATGGCTATGTCAAGTCGTAGCATTTTGCCAAAGATCAATACTTCAGTAGAGGGCGGATACTGGTGAAGCGCAGCGGAGCGCTGCCGGGGATGCTTGCTGCTGGAAGCCGGTTCGGGCGCGCCGCCTCATTCCAGCTTGCGGAGGCTCTTGCTTCCGATGGCGATCGCGCAGCACGCCGCAGTGAGCAGGCCGCAGACGACGAACCAGGCCGTGATCCCGATATGCTCGGCAACGAACCCTGAGACGACGAGGCCCGCCGGCGCCGCGAGGGACGACCCTGCCAGAAAGATTCCCATCACGCGTCCGAGGGTGTTTTCGGGGACGTTTTTCTGGATCAAGGGGAGGGTTGGCGCGTTGAAGCACCCTATCGCCGCTGCGGCGACGCCCATAAGAGCGGCGAACAGGGGAAACTGATTCGGCTTGAGGAGGCCGCAGCAGGCGAGCGCAATGCCCAGCACGATACCCGAGCCGATCACCACCGCCATGCGGCGTTTGCCTGCGCCCCATACCATGATGACCGCCGAGCCGACAAGCAGTCCCGCGCCGAACACCGCCTCGACAAGCGATGCCTGCCACCCGTCGCCGCCGAAGTGCTGGTAGGTCATAAGCGGCGTGAGCGATCCGGCGGGCATGAACAGCAGCATCGTCACCATCACGAGGATCATGAGGTTGCGCAGCCCGCGATTTGCCGCGATGACGGCGGCGCCTTCGCGAAGGTCGGCAAGGGGCGACGCCGAGGGGGCGCTGCTCGGCGCGCCTTCGGGCACGCGCGCCGCGACAAGGCAGATGCAGGCGACGGCCGCGCACGCAGCATCCAGCACCATGACGCCGCCCAGGCCGACTGTCGTGTAAAGCAGGATTCCCAGCGCCGGCCCCGCGATGGACGAGAGCGACGTGATGGTTTGATCCATGCTGTTGATGCGCACAAGATGGCGCTCTGGCACGAGGCTGGGCATGAGCGCGGTGAGCGCCGGGCTGTGAAACGCCTGGGCGCACGCCCGCACGGCAAGAAGGGCGAGCATGAGCGGGATGCTGGCGAGCCCTGCAAAAACAGCGATCGCCAAGACGAGCGAGAACGCTCCCGCGCCGCCGTCGGCCAGGATCATGACGCGCGTTCGCCGGAAGCGGTCCGCAGCGACGCCGCCGAACGGGCTGAGGAGGGCGATGGGCAAAAGCGCCGCTGCCGACGCAAGGGAAAGCCACAGCGGTGATGACGTGGTTTCGGTGATGTACCACATCGCGGCAAAGCTCGCGGCGCAGGTGGAGAACACTGACGCTGCCTGTCCGCACCAGATAACGGCGACCGTGGCAAGCCAGTTGCGCGGCAGCGGTGCGCCGAGGGCGTTGGTCTCGGCGGGCTCGGAGGCACCCACCGGCTCCTGCGTCTTGGCGGGCTCGGAGGCGCGTCTCCGCTTCTGCGCCTCGACGGCGTGCCCCGGCCCCTGCGCCTCGACGGACTTGGCGGCGTTCTCCAATCCCTGTGCCTCGCCGGGCTCGCCGACCGGCTCGGGTCTCTTCTTCTCTGTCATGGGTTCTCCCTTTCCTTTGCTCGCGGTGTTGATGGGGTGCTGCCGCCACCCTAAACTATGGGGTAACAACACGGTCAAGCCTCGGATTTGGAAAAGGAGTCGGATCGGATGGACACCCTGCTCAAAGCGGGCGCCTTTGCCAAGCTTTGCCGCACGACCAAAGAGACGCTGCGCCATTACGACCGGATAGGGCTCCTGCGCCCTGCGGCGCGTGCCGAAAACGGCTACAAGCTCTATGCGCTCTCGCAGATCGTTGACTTTGCGCTCGTATCGGCGCTGCGAAGCACCGGGTTGGCGCTTTCCGAAGTGCGCGCGTTTCTGGAAGACCCCGGTTCCGAACGCCTGCAGCAGACGATCGGCGAGCGGGTAGCCGAGATCGAGCGCCAGCAGCGGGATCTTGAGGCGAAGCGTCAGGTGCTCGTCGAGACGATGGAGCAGGCGCGGCGCCTTGCCGAATGGCTGGATGGGAAAAACTCAGGCGATGATGCGCCCCGGACGGCGGAGGGGTACCGGTGGCGCATCTGCTTTTGCGAGGAGGAACGCTTCATCGAGGGAGCGATTCCCTACAAGGAGGGGCGCGAGGACGATTTTCTTGCGGCGGTGGTCGAGCATCTGGATTACTGCGAGCGCCAGGGCGTGGGTGCGACGTTCCAAGAGGCGTATCGCGTGGACGCCGCCCATGTCGCGGAGGGGGACTACGCTGCGGGCCTGTGCGCGGAGGCGCGCGTGACGGCAGGGGCGCCTCCGTCCGATCGCCTTCGCGTCAAGCCGGCGGGAACCTACCTGCAGCTGCTCAACCGAATCGATCTTTCGCCGCTCATGCAGGCGGCGGGCGGCGGGGCGGATGCCGCGCCATCTGGGGAACCGAACCCGCTGTTTGCGGCGTACGACGCGCTGCGGGCGCTTGCGCGAGAGAAAGGCTGGCGGCTTTCAGGCGATCTGTACGACGTCGTTCTTTCGACGTATGCGGGCCGCGCGACCGACGCGATCTACACCGAGGCGTCCATGATGGTGAAGGTTGAGCCTGCCGCTTGAGGTTGAGCCTGTCGCTTCCGAAGAGCATCCGCGCTTTCTTGCCCCCGGTAGTTAAGCTGACCTTGTATTCGTCAGCGAGCTTGCCTTCCTATCGCACGATTCAGCGCGCGAGTAAAATGGGTACGAAACCAAGCTGCGGCGGAGCTCGAGCTGCGCTCCGGCTTGAGCTGTGGCAGATCTAGTGCTGCGGCGGAACCGAACCACGACAGATAGGAGCGCGCATGGCGCGCAAGCCAATCGCACACATGTCGCTTGCCTCGGTCTATCCTTTGCTTGTTCAGAAAGCCGAGCGCAAAGGGCGCACGCGCGCCGAGGTCGACGAGGTTGCATGCTGGCTCACTGGGTACGATCAGGCGGGGCTTGAGCGCCAGATCGAGGCGGGAGTGGATTACGCGACGTTTTTCGCCGAGGCGCCGTGCATGAACCCCGCTCGCGCTCTCATTACCGGGAAGATCTGCGGAATCGATGTTGCGACGATCGCCGATCCCGTCGAGCAGAATGCGCGCTACCTCGACAAACTCGTCGACGAGCTTGCTCGCGGGCGCGCGATGGAGAAGATCCTCCGATCGTGATTTGCGGCAAGGTCGGCTTCGTCTTCGGGGCGGTCGTTCTGCCGCCGCAGCGAGTGTTTTGTTTTGGGCGGTGCAGTCCTCAGTTCGCTCTGCGCCGTTTATCGGGCAAGCTGCTTTATCTCTTGCACAAACCTCCGAACGGCGGGCTTCGGGTCTTTGGGATGGTATAGGCAATAGGGCATCGTCTTGTCCCACGGGACGTTCACGGTTGCAAGCAGCGGGTGCGCCTCGCGCCAGAATTCGCTGGTCAACAGCACATCGCCGCTTTGCGCACATTCGTCAAACAACGTTACTTCGTAGTAAGGGAACTCGATGAACGTTACGCCGGGAGCGTGTTCTGCAATTTCGGCGCGTGCGGCGTCAATTTGGTCGTTTCCGGGAGCAGGAACGCGAACACGCCGCCCAGCCAACTCCGAGAGGGGAACGGTGTCGTACGCCGCAAGAACGTCGCTGACGGAAACCCCCAAACACAAAGGTGACGATTCCAGCACGGTGGCGCAGCAATCTTGCAGGTCTTCCTCGCGCAAAGGAGCAGAGGCGATCACGTCTATCTCGTTGCCAAGGTTCGCGATGGTTCGCTTGTAGAGGTCGTAGTAGTCGGCAACGGGGATAAATTGGACGCTTAAATCGGTTCCGCGCAAATACAGGTCGCGGCAGAGGTCCAGGATGCGTTGACCCGACTGGAACGTCGATATGCCCAGGCGCACTCGGTTGTCTGCTTGCATCTGGGTGTGGCGGATCTTCTGCAGCGCCAGATTGCTTCTATCGATTATTCCATGCGCCTCTTGCACCAGCACACGCCCCGCAGGCGTGAGGCAAACGCCTTTGTTCGAGCGGTCGAATATCGTCACGCCCAGTTGGCCTTCGATTCCGTTTATCTGCTTGATCAGGGCGGGAATCGAATAGCCCATTTCGTTTGCCGCTTTGCTGAAGCTTCCGAGTTCCGCCGCTTTCACAACGGCGTCAAGCCGCTTGTCGTACATTGAAAAACCTCTTTAGAGCAGAAACTTTTGGTTAAAGCACTATAGCAAACGCGGCGATGTACGCCAACGCACGCGGATGGTAGCTTTTCAGAAGGGCGAGCGGATGCGCGGCATGTTTGCCAGAGGGCTCGCCCTCATGCGATCGTGCAGACCCCGTGTTGCAAGGAGGCGATACGTCTATGGTCTCTGATTCGGACATCCTCGAAGAAGGACGCATGCCTGAAGAGTGGGATGTGCTTCTCTACAACATCGCCTTGCGCCAAGACGACATGCGCACGATGTCGACCGACTTGCTCTTGTCCAGGATCGAGGAGGATCCCGCCTACCGAGAAATGGTCGACCGAGGGCTCATCACCTACAAAGTTTTCGATCACGGCAGCAAGCCCATCGCCCGTCTGCACGTTACGCTGAAGGGACTGCGCTACTGCACCTTGCATGCTGAAGAGATTGAGCCGCTGCGCGCTTGGGAGATCGATGGTCGACCACGTCAGGCAACGGCAGCACCCGAAGGGCTGGGTGCAGGTGGAACGCATTCTCAGCCACCCGTGACGAACTTCAGCGCCGCCCCCAAACGTGGCGAGGTGTTCGTTTGGAAGCAGCAGCTGGGGAGCAACGGCGGAGTCTTGGGTGCCACGAACAAGTTGCTTCAGCGGGGAAGGAAGGCCGAAGCCGCATCTGCGTTGCCGCGCTACACGTTCGCGTCGCCCGACGGGGCCGAGTGGTCCTATGAGCCGTTTGGCGATGCGGGCTTGAGGATTGTTGGCGTCTCCCCCGCTGCAAAGGTGCTGGAGATACCGGGAGAGATCGCGGGCGTGCCGGTCGTCGCACTTGCCGACCGAGCGCTCGCCAATTTGGAAGTCGTGCGGGAAATCGTCTGTTCCGACGGCATCAGCGCGGTGGGCAGGGGCGCATTTCGGGGAAACTCCGCCCTGAAGCGCCTTGTGCTTCCGGCGAGCCTCGACGCCTTCGAGGCGGGGTGGGTTGGTCAGTGCCCCCGGCTCGAAGAGCTTGTGCTGCCAGGTCTTTTGGAAAAGATAGACCGCAGTGTGCTGGTGAGTGACAAGCTGCGTTCGCTGCGCGTTGGCAGGGCGACGCGCGCGATTGCGCCGGGAACGTTCTGCGGTTCCCAGCTTGACCGGGTCTCTATCGACTCCGACAACCCCTTCTTCGCAACCGACGGGGCTGCCATCTACACGAAAGACGGAGCAGAACTCGTGGCGCTTGCGTGCCCGGTCGAATGCCTTGAGGTGAAGCCCGGCTGCAAGTGCATCGCGAAGAAGTGCTGCCATGGGTTCACTGGGCTTTGCGAAGTTCGACTTCCGGAATCGCTGGAAGAGATCGGCCCGTTTGCGTTTTCCGACACGGGGCTTTCGCATTTTGAAGCGCCTCCTCTTTTGAAGTCTTTGGGAGAAAAGGCCTTTTTGAACTGCGCGGCGCTGAAGCGCGTCAACCTGAACGAGGGGTTGCGCTTTATTGGCGATTCGGCGTTTCAGGGGTCGGCCCTCGAGGAGCTCTCGATTCCTGCCAGCATCGAGCGCATTGGCGCCTCGATCACGCAGGGCACCGCCATCGTTCACTCGGGCCCCCGCTGCTCGCTGACCATCGAAGGGCAAAGCGCGGAGCAGTTCTTTGACGGGGAAGGCGGGCTTTACCGCCGCGAAGAGGACGGAATCCACCTGGTGCAGCTGGTGGATCGGGAAATCGAACATTACGCGGTGCTCGACGGCGCAGCTGTCATCGACCCGTTCGCGTTTGCCTACAACGAGCGCATCGTTTCCGTGAAAGTGCCTTCATCGGTGCGTTCCGTGGGTTCCTCGGCGTTCAGGGTATGTCGGAACCTGCGTCGCATCGACCTCCCCGATACCGTTCAGTCCATTGGAGAAGAAGCGTTCCTCGACACATCCCTCGAGCAGTTTCGCGTTCCCGCGCAGCTGACCGAGCTCGGCAGGCGGGCGCTTGTCACGTTCGGTGCGCATTTCGGCAGCAAAAGGCCCTCGCTTGCGCGCATCGAAGTGGCTCCCGGCAACGGGGCGTTCTACCTTTCCTGCGGCATGCTGTGCCGCAGAGGTCAGGACGGTTCGAGCGTTGTGGTCTATGCAGGGCCGGAAGGGGAAGTGGCGTTTCCCCCCGAGATCACGCACGTCGAGGACTACGCGTTCAGCAATGCGCGCGGAATCAGGCGCTTGGCGCTCAACCCGGAGTTGTCGGTCATCGGCGCGAAGGGGCTTGCGACCAACTGCTGGATACGCGATATCCGCGTGGAACTTGCCGAACCGCTGGAGGGAAGACGCGTCTTTAATTTCCATTTCCCAAACACGCCGGAAGGCGTTCGCGGCATCACGCTGGGGCTGGGCGGAGCCAACTGGGTGAACGTTCCCGGCATCTTCGACCAGTTGGACGTTTGCCTGACGACCGCCCACGACTACAACGACTCGCGCGATGCCTCGCAGGTGAGCGCTTACGAACAGGCGCGCCTCATCTTGGAGCGGCTGAGCGACCCGGTGATGCTTTCGGAAGGCAACCGCGCCGCTCTCGAGAAGGTGCTGAGGGGCCACGTTGCGGAAATCTGCGTCGATGCCACGCTGCACGACGACCGGTCGGTGTTCGACGACCTGCTCGACAGAGGGTTCGTGAACGAGGAAAACCTCGATCAGATCATCGAGCGCGTCACCGCACTCAGGGACGCGGCAACATCGGCGTTTCTGCTGGAAGCCAAGCGCACCCGCTTCGCGCAGAACGCCTTCGATTACGACTTGTAGATCGGGGATGGAGACCATGCGCGAAACCGGCAGAACCGAAACCCGCACCGAGCAGGCAACCCGTCTTGGCCTTGAAATTATCGAGGAGTGCCGTGTTCAGCTGATGCTGAAGTTCCGCTTCCTGGATATTGCCCTGTGGAAGATGGAAGCGCGGCAAGTCGTGTCGCAGGGGCGTTATGCGCTGGCGACCGATGGTACGCACGTGTATTTCGAGCCTTACACGGTCATCGGGCGCTTCGATGCCGGGTTCAACGAGATTGTGCGCGACTATCTGCACCTGGTCATGCACTGCCTGTTCAGGCATCCCTTCGATGCCACGCACGCCAGCACCGAGGCGTGGTTTCTGGCTTGCGACGTGATTGCGGAAAACGCCGCCATGGAGCTGTGCGGCCAGCGTTTCGTGAGCGGTTTGGACGGAAAACGTCGTGAGGCGCTCGACGAGTTGACGCGGCTTTGCGCGGGCAGGCTCACGCCGGGAAACCTCTATGGCCTGTTCCTCCGCTCAATCAGGGCAAACGATCGCGATGCGACGAGCATCATCACCGGCGGGCGCCTGATGGAGCTGCATGCGCTGTTCGAGCGCGATTCCCACAAGGCCTGGCCCTCTTATCACGGTGAAGGGATCTCCCAGATCCCTGGCAATGACCCTCTGCAAGAAGAGGGCATGCGGGAATCGGACGGGCGCGACATGGGGGTGACCGGAGAGTCTGCGGAAAGCGACGAAAGTCGCCAAGACATCTGGGATCCATCTGCCGACCATGACCAGCAGGGGCGCCAAGACGCGCCTGACGACTCCCCTGAAGTCTTTGGTGACGACGCCCTTGACCAAAACGCCGAGACTGGCAGGGACACCAACGAGGCGGGTGGCGACCAGGCGGAAGACGCAGATGGCGAAGGCAGCGTCGATTCGCGCGAGAAGCCGGAAGACGTTGCCGCAAAAGAGCGTCGCGACGAAGAGGAGCGCTCGTGGGAAGAGATCTCCAAGCAGGTGGAGATGGATTTGCAGACCTTCTCGAAGGGCTGGGGCTATGACGCGGGTTGCTTTATGAAGTCCCTGCGCATCGCCAACCAGAAGAAGCATGACTACACCGAATTTCTGCGTCGTTTCTGCATACCATCGGAAGAGATGAAAATCAGCGACGACGAGTTCGACTACGTCTTGTACACCTACGGGCTGCGCCTCTACGGCAATCGGCCTCTCATCGAGCCCCTTGAATACAGGGAAACGCAGCGCATCCGCGACTTTGCGATCTGCATCGACACTTCCGAATCGTGCGAAGGCGAGCTTGTTCAGAAGTTCGTCGAGCACACGTTCAGCGTGTTGAAAGAGCAAGCGGACAATGCGCACAAGGTAGACATCCGCATCATCCAGTGCGACTCGAGGGTGCAGTCGGAAATCCAGATCACCGATCTGCGCGATGTGGAGAAATTCATGGAGGGCTTCAGCGTCCGTGGTTTTGGCGGAACCGATTTCCGCCCTGCGTTCGCTTATGTGGACGATCTGCGCCGCCAGGGGAAGCTGACGGATCTGAGGGGCCTTATCTACTTTACCGATGGGTTGGGGGACTTTCCCGAGCGGGCTCCCGACTACGACGTGGCGTTCGTGTTCATGGACGAGGGGGAGGGCGACATTCCCGCCGTGCCGCCTTGGGCTATGCGGATACTTGTGGACGAAGAAGGGATAGAGCGCTTCGAAAACGGGGCGGAATAGGAGGACTCGATGGACATCGCAACAGCGAAACAGCAGATCAAAGATGCCGTGCGCGCGTACTTGCAGCGCGACGACGCGGGCATGCCCCTGATAGCGCCCGAACGGCAGCGCCCGATGTTTTTGATGGGGGCGCCGGGCATCGGCAAGACGGCGATTATCCGGCAGATCGCCCAGGAGCTGCAGATCGGCGTGGTCTCCTATTCGATGACGCACCACACGCGCCAAAGCGCCCTGGGCCTTCCGCAGATCGTGGAGCGCCAGTACAAGGGGCGTCCGTACGAAGCGTCGGAATACACCATGAGCGAGATTGTCGATGCGGTCTACCGCTACATGGACACCACCGGCGAAGAACGGGGGATTTTGTTTCTCGACGAGATCAACTGCGTCTCCGAGACGCTCTATCCCTCGATGCTGCAGTTTCTACAATTTAAAACGTTCGGGCGTCACAAGGTGCCCGATGGGTGGATCATCGTGTGCGCCGGAAACCCGCCCGAATACAACCGGTCGGTGCATGATTTCGACATCGTCACGCTGGACCGCCTGCGCGAGATTGACGTGGAGCCCGACTATCCCGTGTGGCGCCAATACGCCGCCGAAAAGGGGCTGCATCCTGCGGTGACCACGTTCTTGCAGACCAAGCCCGACTATTTCTACCAGGTCACCAGCAATCCCGGCGGAGGAAAGTCGTTCGTGACGGCGCGCGGTTGGGAAGATCTTGCCGAGGTGATCTCGCTCTACGAGAAGACGGGGATCCCGTGCGACAAGACGCTGTTCGACCAGTTCCTGCGCGACGACGACATCGCCGATCGCTTTGCGGTGTACTATTCGCTGTTCGAGAAGTACCGCTCCGACTATCAGATTGCACATGTGCTGGCGGGCAGCGCAAGCCGGGCGATCGTCGAGCGCGCGCAGGAGGCTGCCTTCGACGAAAGGGTGGCGTTGCTGGGGCTAGTGCTCGACGCGCTTGCGGGCGAGTGCGCTCAGGCGCTTGACCAAGACAGGCTGGTGCTGGCGCTGCGCGACGCTCTGCGCGAGGCGAAGCCCAAGCTGCTCGGTGGCGCGACGGTTGAGGAGGCCGTCATACTGCCGGCTCAAGAGTGCGAGCGAGAGCTGGATCGCAAAGTTGCCGCTGGCAACGCGGCACAGAGCTTCGTGCGTGCCCAGAATCTGTTCGTCCGGAAGATGCGCGACATTGCCGCAGCATGCGCTTTGGCGGGAACCGGGGAGGGTCCCGATGCGTTCCAGACGGTCAATGCCACCTACCGCAGCGAGGCCGACTCGGTCGAGCCGATGGTTAAAGAGGCGCAGGTCAAGATCCACAACGCCATTGAGTTTGTCGAGGAGTGCTTCGGCAGAGGGCGCGAAATGCTGGTGTTCCTGGCGGAGCTGAGCACGCGGACGACCACCGCGCAATTCATCGCGAAGTTCGGCAGCGATGCGTACTACCGCCGCAGTGACGAGTTGAAGGTCGACGAGGCGCGCGAGAACCTCGCTTCGCGCGTGCGCGACCTGAGCGACATCATGGACGAGATCAAATCCGGCCAGTTCCTTGAGACCCAGGCGCTCGATATGGGAAGCGGCTCGGGGCTGGGGCTTGCCGACTCAAGCGTGAAACCGACAAACGATAAGCTGGCAGGCAAGGAGGTCGATGACGCATGATGATCGAGGAGAAAATAAAGAACTACGCCTCCGATCTGGGTTTCTGCAAGGTCGGTATTACCACTGTTGATGATTTTCCGCGTGCGGCAGAAGAGACGCGCCGGCGTGCGTACCCAAAACCCTTGCTCGAGCAGGTTGTGGCGGGCACGCACCCGCGAGGGATCGTTCCCGAAGCGCGCTCGATCATCGTACTCGCTTACGACTATTCGCATATCGCGTTTCCCGCGAAGCTCGCTCGCCACATTGGGCGCGCGTATCTGTCACGCACGTTCATTCCTCAACCCGGCTCTCCCGCTCGCGATCGGCTCGATGCATTCGAAGCGTTTCTTGAACAGGAAGGTATTCCTTTCGTTCCCGATCGCGTTCAGGTCAATATCCGCGCTGCTGCTCAGCGTGCAGGCGTTGCTTCGTACGGGCGCAATAATTTCTCCTATGTTGACGGCGTGGGATCGTTCGTCACGCTATACGCGTATTTCGTCATGATCGATTTGAAGCCCGATGATCCGGCTCCTGATTGTGCGTGCCCTCCGAACTGCCGGGCGTGCGTCGATGCTTGTCCGACGCACGCGATGGCCGCTCCTTTCGACCTTGACGCAAAAAAATGCGTCGTCTGGAACAACGCCGTCAGAGTGAGGTTTCAAATGGGGCGCGATGTGCCGGAGGATATGCGCGAGTCGGTTGGGGAGCGCGTTCATGGTTGCGACGAATGCCAGATTGCGTGCCCGCGCAACAGGCGAGCCCTTCGCAACGCAAAAGACGCCGATCCGCTACTCGAGGCCATTGCTGCCGAGTTCTCGCTCGAGAACCTGCTTCACATGCCCGAGGGGTTTTTCGAGCGGTGCGTGAAGCCGATCATGTACAACTACGTGCCGAACGACCCCGCCATCTTCCAACGCAATGCCGCCATTGCCATGGGGAATTCCGGTGACGTCCGCTTCGTTCCCGACCTAGAGGGCGAGCTCGATCATCCCGACGAGGCGGTTCGCGAAGCCGTCCGCTGGGCGCTGGAGCAGATCCGCAGATGACCGGGGGCAATTTGGCGATCGGCGACGGATCCCCTCCCTCCCGGCGCGTTAGCCAAGGCGGGCGACGCTTTCATCCGGCGCTGCCGGAGCGGGAGGCTCAGGCTGTTCGTCGGGGAGGATGACCCGAGGGCGTGCGAAACTATCGCGAATCGCCGGATGCGGCTCTGCTGCGTTCCCGCGGCGCACCGCCGCCTTTCGGCCTTCGTGTATCATGGGGGAGCGACGCGATTCGAACGAGAGCGAAAGAGTGCAATCCATGAACGGCAGAACGACGCGGCTGCGCGCTTTGGTGGTCGAAGACGACGCTTCCATCAGCGACGTGGTCTGCTCTACCCTTGACGGCGCCGGTTTCCTCTGCACCGCTGCCTACTCGGGCACGGAGGCGCGCCTGCTCATCGAGCAGGGGGAGTCTTTCGACCTTGTGGTGTGCGATCTGATGCTTCCCGGCATTCCGGGCGAAGAGCTGGTGTCCCTCATTCGGGGGAGGAGCGCCGTCCCGATACTGGTGACGTCGGCAAAGGCGCAGGTTATCGACCGCGTGGCACTGCTTCGCATGGGCGCCGACGACTATCTGGTCAAGCCGTTCGACCTCGACGAGCTTGTCGCGCGCGCAGAGGCCCTCGTCCGGCGTTCGGGAGGGTTTGCCGGAGGCGAGGGCGATGCGGACGGCCCCTCTCTGGCTTACGGCGAGTGGGCTCTTTACGAGGATGCGCGCCGCTTCGAGGCGGCGGGTCGCCCGATCGGGCTCACGCGCACTGAGTTCGACATCGTCGCCTCCCTCATGAGGCATCCCCGGAAGGTGTTCACCAAGCGAGAGCTGTACCGTGCGGTGTGGAACGAAGACGCCGCAGTGGAGGAGAAGGCCATCAGCACGCATGTTTCAAACATCCGCGCCAAGCTCAAGGGCACCGGCACCGACGGCTACATCGAGACGGTGTGGGGCATAGGGTTCAAGCTCGCCGACCTGTCCGCTTGACCTGGCCTGCGCCGCTACGCCGACAGCGCCCACAGGTTGAGGCATTGGTCGAGGATGCGCTGGCAGTCCCAAGTTCGTGCGGAACGCTCGGCGCTGTTGGGGTCGTGCACGACGATGCCGCCGTCGTCCGCTATGCCTGCAAGCACGATGAAGTGCCCGGTCGTGGTGAAGTCTCCTGGGGCTACCGAGCAGATGATCGGCGCGCCGTGCGCCAGCGCTTGGCGCACGGCGCTCTCGTCGGCGGGCAGCTCTTCCGACGAGAGCCCCAGCTCCGCTGCTCCCTGAGCCATAAGGCTCCAGCTGGTCATGTCTCCCTCAACGTATCCCTGCCGTTCGCTGAACTGCGCCATTGCGGCGGGATCCCGATCGGTCTTGCCCGTCAGGGCGATGTAGGCCATTGATAAGCAGGTAGGACCGCAGCCGTTCTCCTTCACCGTTCCGCCTGCGTACGGCGCTTCTGCCCAGGCGGGGTCGGTCTGATAGAGGAAGGGAATGCTGCCCTTGACCCACTCGGCGCGCGGCGTGCTTGCGTAGGATCCGCCCGCCGCCGCGTCGGTCCTCTGATCGGCGGGCGTAGCGAGCGAGGCTCCGAAAACCCCCACGGCGATCGCCGCCGCCAGTGCAAAGACGAGCGCCGCTCGCAAGAGGGGGCCGCCGTGGGTAGGCGTTCTTGCGTCCGGTCTGGTGCCTTTTGGTTGGATTCGACGTGCGCGGTAGCGCGTCGAAGTGCGCGAATAGCTTTCGAGCATGGAATCTCCCTTCCCTGTGCGGCGAAGTGCGCGTGCGGCCTGCGCCCGTGCGCGTCGTGCCCATGCTAGGGCGCGTCCGCCTTGCGGTTCCCATAGCGTTTTCTTACGTTTTGCTGCGGTATTCTTAATAAACCTTAAGATTCGAACCCCCATCCGCCTGCGCGGCTGCAGCGCCGTATACTGTGGGACGTTCGGGCGCGTCCGCCCGCTTTTGGGAAGGATCAGGAGGGGATATGTCTCAGGCGCGCATATTGGTCGCCGACGACGAGGCGGCAATCGCCGACCTGGTAGCGCACGTGCTAACGTCGGAAGGCTTTGAGGCAAAGGCGGTCTACTCGGGCGCGGACGCGCTTGCCGAACTGCTGACGGGTTCCTACAGCCTGGGCGTTCTGGACATCATGATGCCGGGGATCGACGGGTTCGAGGTGTGCCGCCGGGTGCGCGCCGCCTCCGACGTGCCCATCGTCTTTCTCTCGGCAAAAGACGAGGAGGTCGACCAGGTGGTGGGGCTGTCGCTGGGCGCCGACGACTACGTGTGCAAGCCGTTCAGCCCGCGCGTGCTTGCGGCGCGCGTCAAGGCGCGCTTGCGTACCCGCGAGCACCCCGAGGCTTCGCCCGGCGTGGTCGAGGAGGCGGGCATCCGCGTGGACGAATCGTGCCACGAGGCGTCGTTTCTGGGTGCGCCGTTGCGGCTTACGCCCAAGGAGTTCGGCATCCTGGCGGCGCTCGTGCGCGCGGGCGGCGCCCCCGTTGCGGCGCGCGACCTGTACGAGGAAGTGTGGGGAGAGCCGTTCTCGCTGTCTGCGGGCAACTCGGTGATGGTGCATATCAGGCATCTGCGCGAAAAGCTGGCTGAGATCGACTCGTCGCGCGATTGCATTTCGACCGTCTGGGGAGTGGGTTACCGCATTGCGACGGGAGCGGGGGACTGATGGCGCGCTTTAAAAGCCTTCAGGCGCGCTCCATCGGGCGTGCGTTTTTGGTGCAGGGGCTTGTCGCAGCGGTGCTGTACACGGCTGCCTTTGCCCTGCTGTGCGCGACGGCCGCCCCTGTGCTCTACCAGAATGCCGCTTATGTGTTCGCTGACGTCACCGCCCCGTGGATCTATGTCGATCAAGCGGAGTACGAGCGGCTGCAGGATAGCTCGTCCGAATACGTCCAGTCGTTCGATGAGGGAGCCGTGTCCGCTGCGGCGGAGGGGCAGAGCGCGCCCCAAGGTGCGCGCAGCACCTCGGCGGACTATCTCTCGCCTGCCTCCGATCTTGGGTTTTGGACCGATGGCAACCTGTATGTGGTGCGCGATCTGTCCGGGTACCGCGCATTTCTCGAAGCGGGCGGCGAGGTGGCGGCGGGGCTGTACTTCGCGGGCCTTGCCGTCATCGCGCTGGTGTTCGTGCGGCGCGCCATCCGTCGGATCGATCAGCTGTCCTTGGCGGTTACCGGCCTGTTCGCGGATCGGTTCGCTCCCATCGACCTGCCAGACGAGCTTGCCGCCACGCGCGTCGAGCTGACCGAAGTCCAAAACCGTGCGCTTTCGGACGAGCGCGCGGCGAAGGCTGCCGAGACGCGGAAAAACGAGCTCGTCGTCTATCTGGCGCACGACATCCGCACCCCGCTCACCTCGGTTGTGGGCTACCTGTCGATTCTGGCGGAGTCGCCCGAGCTGCCGACAGAGGATCGGACGCGGTTCGCCCGCGTCGCGCTCGAGAAAGCCGAGCGCTTGGAAGGCCTCGTTGCGGAGCTGTTCGAGGTGGCGCGTTACGACTTGCAGGCGCTTCCCCTCGAGCGCGAACGGGTTGATCTGGGGCTTTTGTGCGGCCAGATTGCCGCCGAGCTGTATCCCGAGGCCCATGAGAAAGACGTGACCGTTGCCGTTGCGGCATCCGAGTGCGCGAGCGCCTTCGTCGATCCCGACAAAATGGCGCGCGCGGTCTTGAACGTGGCGCGCAATGCGGTAACGTTTGCCGAGGCGGGAACCAAAGTGTCGATCAAGGTCGAGATGGGGGAAGAAACGGCGTCCATCGAGGTGGTCGACACGGGGCGCGAGATCGCGCCCGAGCATCTTGAACGCATCTTCGAGCGGTTCTACCGCGTAGACGGCGCGCGCGGCACCGCGCGGGGCGGCGCCGGGTTGGGGCTTGCCATCGCAAAGGAGATCGTCGAGGCGCACGGAGGCTCCATCGCCGCCAAAAGCGAGCGCGGGCGCACGTTGTTCCGCATCGCGTTTCCCTGCGAGGGCGCATGAGGGTGCGACGCGGCGATGCGCTTTGCCTGATGGGAGCGTCTGGGCGCCGTGGGAGCGCCCGCGCGGTTTGCTTGTTGCGCCAGGCGGGGAGCGTTGCCGTCGAATCTTGCAACTTTCTTAAAACTTTGCGGGAGGTTCGTGAACCTTTGCCTTCCATACTCGAATCATCGAAAAGTTCGGTGACTCGAAAGGAGAGCGCATGGATGCGATAAGGACATCCAATCTGACAAAGGCTTACGGCTCCAAGCGCGCCGTCGACGGCGTGAGCCTGCGCGTAGGCGCAGGCGAGATCTACGGGTTCGTCGGGCGCAACGGCGCCGGCAAGTCGACGCTCATGAAGATGCTGGCGGGGCTGGTGCTGCCCACGTCGGGCGAAATCGAGATTCTGGGAGAGCGCCAGGCGCCGGGCTGTACGAGCCGCCAGCTCGGCGCGCTCATCGAGAGTCCGGGCATCCATCTGGGGCTTTCCGGCCTTGACAACGTCATGGTGCGCGCGCTTGCGCTCGGCGTACCCCGGGCAAAGGCCGCCAGCATGGAGGCTCTCGAGATCGTGGGGCTGGCGGCCGTTGCCAAGAAGCGCGCCAAGACCTACTCGCTGGGCATGAAGCAGCGGCTGGGCCTCGCGCTCGCGCTGGTGGGCTCGCCCGATCTGCTGCTGCTTGACGAGCCGTTCAACGGGCTTGACCCCCAAGCGGTGCGCGAGGTGCGCACGACCATCATGAACCTGGCGCGCGTTCGCAGCCTCACGGTGTTCGTGAGCTCTCACGTGCTTGACCAGCTGGAGCGCATGGTCACTTGCTACGGCGTCATCCGCGACGGCAGGCTTGTGCGTGAGATGACGGCAGCCGAGGTCGACGCCGAGTGCGCCGACTATCTGAGCATTCGCGCGTCTGAGCCGCAGCTTGCGCTCGCGCGGCTTCAGGACTCGTTTCCGCAGGCGGCGTTCTCGATCATGCCCGACGATGCCATCCGCGCCGAGGGCGGCGTTAGCGCCGAGCAAGCGGGCGCGGCGCTTGCGCAGGCAGGCATTGCGGTGACGGAGCTGTTCGTGCACGAGCGCGACATCGAAGAGCTGTTCGTGGACCTTATGGGCGCCGAGACCTCCATTCCCGCGCCCGACGCGGCGGCGTGGTCGCAGGCGGCGGGCGCCGAGCCGCCGCGCGGCGCTGGCGGGAAGGGGGGCGGTCGCAATGCTTAGCATGATCCGCTCCGAGCTGTTCCGCATCGTCCGTTCGCGGTTTCTCATTGCGTACGGGATCGTTTTCCTTCTGGTCGCACTCGCCACGCCCTTCGCGCTGTGGCTCAGCAAGGTGTGGCCTGCGTTCGCCGCAACAGGGCTCGTCGTCGTGCCGGTTGAGCCGCTTCCGTCGCTGCAGCTCTACGGCGTCTCGTTTGTGGGAGGGTCTTTCCTCGCGATAGGCGCAGGCGTTGCGATGGGCTACTTTGCGGCGCAGGACCAGAAGTCGGGGTATGTGAAGAACCTGGTCCAGGCACGAGGTGGGCGCGTTTCATATGCGGCGGCTCTGATCGTCTGCTCAATCGTGATTGCCGTCGTGTCGACGGTGGCAGGCATGCTCGTCGTCGAGGCGACGCTGCGCTTGCAGGGCTACGTTCCTGCCGCCCCTTCCGCCGAAGAGGCGTTGCAATGGTTTGCCCAGGTGGCGCTCTGCGTTTCGGCGTACGCGTCGATGGCGGTGCTGGTTGCCGTTGCGACGAAGTCGGAGACCGCTGCGGTGTTTGCCGCGATCTTTCTTGGAGGGGGGACTGTCGAGTCTCTCGCCCAGCTGGTGCTGGCGAACATCCCCGGAATCCTCGCTGCGTTGCGCGATTGCCTCGACGGTTACCTAGCGGTCGATCTTGCGACGCTCGGCCAGGGCGTCGTCTGCGATCCGACGACCTACGTGCAGGCAGGAGCCACCATCCTTGTCGTCGGCGCGCTTGCCGCGCTTGTAATGCGCCGCCGTGCGCTGGCGTAGGAACGCGTCTCGTCGGAGGAATTTGTCATAATGGGCGTGCGTGCGGGGCGCGCTTGTTGGAGTGAAAGGAGGCGAGGATGCTCGGTTGGATCGTGGCGGCGGTGTGCGTGTGCGCGCTTGCAGCAGCGGTGGTTCTTTACGAGCGCGAGCTGCGCAGGATGGCGCGGTTCCTGCGTCGCAGCGACCGAAGCGCCAACGAGCGGGTAACCGTCGGGTTTTCCACTCCTGGCATCTCTTCGATCGCCTCCGCCGTCAACGACGAGATGGACGCGCTGCGTGACGAGCGCACAGCCATCGGCGAGCAGCGGCAGGCGTTCCAGCGCGACCTCGCCGCGCTGTCCCACGACATCCGCACGCCGCTCGCCGGAGCGCAGGGCTACCTGCAGCTGCACGAGCGCAGCTCCGACTCCAGCGAGCGGGCACGCTGCCTGGGCGAGGCCGCGTCGCGTCTTGGGGCGATGCGCGACCTTACCGACAAGCTGTTCGACTACGCCAAGGCTGCGGACGGGGACAGCCCGCTTGCGCTTGAGCCCGTCGAGGTGATGCCCGTCCTCGCCTCGGTGCTGGCAAGCGCGTATCCCCAGTTCGCGCAGCGCGGCTGGGAGCCGACGGTCCATTTCGACGACGAGGACGCCTGCGCGCTGGCAGATGCGGAAGCGCTCTCTCGCGTGTTTTCCAACCTGCTTACCAACGCGCTGCGCTACGGCGCCGCCGCGCCCGTGATCTCGCAGCGCTTTGTCGCGGCGCCGGGCGGGGAGGGGCGCGAGGCGATGGCGGTGACGTTTTCCAACCAGGTTGGGAACGCGGCGTCCATCGACGCCGAGCGCCTGTTCGAGTGGTTCTACCGCGCCGACAGCGCGCGCTCCGGCGGCGGATCGGGGCTGGGTCTGGCGATCGTCGCAAGCCTTTGCGAGCGCATGGGGGGATCCGCCGAAGCCCGCATCGAGGACGGAGCCCTCTCGATCACCGTGACGCTGCCCGCCGTAAGGGCGTGACGAGGGGCCGCGCCGATCGCCTTGCTTGGGGCGTGCTCGGAGCCGCGGGGTGCGCCCGGGGAGTTTCGTCCGACGGGGTGCGTCCGTTGGGCACCCGTTGGGACGCTGTCCGGCGGGCACTCGTTGGGGCGCCGCTTTATAGGGTGCGCTGCCGAAGCGCCCCTGTCAGAAGTCTTGCAGCCGATTCACCATATCGGCGACCTTGCGGGCGTGACGACGGTGCGCCCATGCAGCCATCGCCGCAGTGATTGCCGTCCAGACGGCGCAAAGGGCGACTGCGGCTGCCGTCGGCAAAACCGTGGGCGCCCCAGCGACAAGGCAGGACGCCTCGTAGGCGAAACCCGTTGGAAAGGCGATTGCGATAGGGCGCAGGCTTTCCGCCATCGCTCCCAGAAGAGGCATGACGGCGCAGACGACGATGGGCACCGCGAACACGCTGCTTTTCATCTGGTCATCGGAAAGAAGGCCGAATGTCAGGCTCATAAGGAGCACGGGGAGGGATGCGGGGATCGAAAGAGCGAGGGCGGCTGCCGTCTCTTCCGCAGAACAGCCGATGGCGAGACACGAGACGAGAACCGCGATGAGCGTCCAGATGAGCGATGCGGCGAGCTTTCCGATGGCGGCTTGCCCGGTGGTGACGCCTGCCTGGGCGAGGGTGACGGGCACGCCCCGCTCGAACTCTTCCGACATGACGTAGAGGAGCCCGACGGATCCTGTGTATGCCGGCGCGATGGCGATGGCGACGGTTACGAGGAATGCGTTCGCCTCGGCGGCGTTAAGCCAGTTCGTTCCAACGATCGAGGAGAATACGAAGGAGAGCAGCGCGCAGGTTGCCAGCATCGTGAGCATGACGGGGTTGCGCGCACCGTCAAGAGCGTCGTGCGCGGTGATCGCCGCGATATTTCGCAGGGTGGATCCGTTCATGGTTCGACCATGATACCTGATTGGCGGAAACGGGGACGTGCCGTTTATCTTGTCTAGGATATAATTTGATGGCTTGGCGCCGACGATCGTCTGGAGAGAAGCGTGGCCGATTACGAAACCATAGAGGAGCTGCTCGAGGGCGAGCGGGATAGCAGCGTGCACGTCGAGTGCGGGCGCGATGCCGTGGATCGAGCGGTGCGTTTCGTTCGCGCGACGTACGCCAGTCGGCGCTGCGCTTTCTACGTCGAGACGGACAAGGGCTTCGACCGTGACACGGTACGCTCCTACCTGCGCTTCTTCTCGCGGGTTGCAGGCGGGGCGGTCGCGGCGGAAGAGGCGGTCGCGCATTTCGGTCTCAAGGACACGGCGAGAACTCCCGTGAAAAAGCTCACGCCCGAGCAACGCGCCCTCATGAACTTCGCGCGCATGAGCTTGTTCGAACCCGAAGTGGTGTTCTGCGAGCGCCCCTTGCGCGACATCACGCCCAATACGCGTGGGCTGGTCCTGGCGTGGCTCGGCCAGGTGGTGGAGTCGGGCGGAATCGTCGTCACGTGCGGCGAGCCTTTGCGCGAGGCTCTGCTTATGCCGGGTACGGCGTTTTACGAGGAGGACGGACGGTTCTTCCAAGCCCAGACCGACGACGGCGACGAAGCGCCCGAGTACGACGGCGACGAGGTGCATGTGTTCAAGGTGCCCGTCAAATCCGGCGACACAACGCTTCTGTTCGATCCGCGGGAGCTCGACTTTGTCGAGAGCGTCAACCGTGCGAACTTCGTGAGCGTGCGCGGCGAGCTGTACCCCGTCCAAATGACGCTCGACGAGCTTGAAGCCGAGCTATCGCGCTACGGCTTCTTCCGATGCCATCGCTCCTATATCGTCAACGTTCAGAAAGTGGTGAAGGTGGAGCGATTTACCCGAAACAGCTTCAACCTCACGCTTGCCGATGCGGCGCGCACCTCCATTCCGCTTGCGAAAGGCCGTGCCGACGAGATGCGCGAGCGCTACGGTTGGAGGTAGGACCGGAAAGCTGCGGCTGGAGGCAACCCTCAAAGCGTGCTCCTTTCGTGCCCCTCCATGCTCCTGTCGTGGCGTGCGGCGCTCCCGTCAGGTGAAACGCGTTGCCGATGCGTGTCTGTTCGTCAATCATGGGGCAGTCGGCACATCAGCCCGGCGCGGTCGCCGGGCTCGCATGAAAGGACGAACCATGATCACCGGAAGCCAGCTTGCCATCCTTGTTTCCGCAATCGCGCTCGTCTGCGTGGTGAGCATGATGCTGCACCTTCGCGCAGAAGCCACGCGCAAACGCGTTGACGACCTCGAGCGCCGTATGAACGCGATCGCCTCTCACTCTGGGAAGGAGGCGGGCCAGCAATGAGCATCGTTGTCGACGCCGTAAGCGATATCTTCCTCTGCATCGCCGATATGGTCTTCGCACGCAAATCGGATAAAGACGCGCGCGCCAAGCGCGAAAAGGGAACCAAACGCGAAACAGGAAAGGAGGGTCGCCGTGGTCAAAGCAGGTAATGCCGTGCTTGCGATGGAGGGCGTTTGCCTCTCCTTCGGGGAAAAGCGCGTGCTCGACGGGCTCACGTTCGCCGTCTCGCGCGGCGAGTGCTTCGGGTTCCTCGGCCCGTCGGGCGCGGGAAAGACCACAACCATCAAGCTGCTGACGAGGCAACTCGTGAAGGATTCGGGTCGCGTCGCGCTCTTTGGGCGGCCTATTGAAAACGCGTCCGACGCCGACTATGAGAGGATTGGCGTTCTGTCGGACATGAGCGCCCTCTATGAGCGCATGAGCATCGAAGATAACCTCAGGCTCTATGCGAGGATCCGCGGCAAGGGCGAGGGAGACATCGGGCGGCTGCTTGAACGGATGGGGCTTGCCGACGACCGAAAGACGCTCGTGAAGAACTGCTCGAAAGGCATGCGGCAGCGTGCAGCGCTTCTGGCGACGCTTATCCACAGTCCCGAACTGCTGTTCCTGGACGAGCCGACAAGCGGGCTTGACCCGGCGGCGCGCGCCGAGGTGCATCGGATGATCGCAGAGCTGAGGTCTGCGGGGACCACGGTCTTTCTCACCACCCACGACATGGCCGAGGCGGATTCCGTGTGCGACCGCATTGCCATCCTCGACGAGGGGCGCATCGTGGCGGAAGGAGAACCGAAATCGCTCAAATTGAGATTCGCCCGCAATCGCGTTACGGTAACCACCCGCACGCTTGGTATCGTTGAGACAGCAAAGGACGCAGCCGCCGCCGACGAGCTGCGAGAGCTCTTCGCCGCCGGCGAGGTTCTCTCCATTCACTCTGACGAGCCGAACCTCGAGGAGATTTTCCTCGAGCTGACCGGAAGGGAGTTCTGACGATGAGCGCCGCTTTAAGGAGGACGGGGGCCCTCCTTTCCAAGGATCTTCTCGATCTGTTCAAGAACCCGACCATGCTTGTCGTGTGCCTGCTTCCTATCGCCTTCATGGCGCTCTATTCCTTTATGGTGGGAGACGTTACAGGCGATGCGGGGATCACGGCAGAGCAGCGAGAGGCGGTCGATCCGGTCATCCATCAGTTCATGCTGGGGTCTTCGCTTTGCATGGCGGTTGGCATGGTGTGCACCATGACGGTGCTCTACGGCATCGCCGAGGAGAAGGAGAAGCACACGCTGCGCACGCTCATGCTCGCCAATGTGGGCGCCTCCCAGGTCGTCGCTTCCAAAGCCGCCGTGGCGCTTGTTGCATCGACGGTCGTCAACGCCGTATGCTTTTTCGTGGCGGGCGGAGAGGCGAGCATGCTCGGGGCTTACTTGGCGCTTGGCGTCGCGGGGGCGCTCCCCGTCATCTTGTTCTCGCTTGTGTTGGGCCTGGCTTCCCGCGACCAGATGACCGCAGGCGTTTACAGCGTGCCGGTGCTGCTGGTGACCCTCGTCCCCATGTTCGGGATGGCGAACGAGAGCGTGGCGAAGGTTGCGCACTGGATGCCGATGGGCGGCGTCTACGATCTGATCGGGCTTGCGGTGCAGGGCAACCTGGTGTCGCAGGAGGCGTTCGCTCCTCTTGCCGTGACCGCGGTGTGGATCGTTGCGGGCGCAGTCGTGTTCGCCGCGCTTTTCAGGAGGCTCGCCCGCGACAACTAGTTGGCAGGCGGCATCGGGGACACGAGCTAACCAGGCGAGGAGGGGCGGTGGCCGGTTCGGGAAAGGAAGTCGCGCCCGGCGCCGGCTCCCGCCATCCTTTGCAGACATCGATCCATCCCTCGAAGTTCGAGCAGCAGCGCTCCAGCTCCTCGCAGGTCAGCTCGACGGCGCTGGCGGCGCTGCCGGCGGCGGGGAACACCGTGTCGAATCGGCGCAGCGATTCGTCCAGGTAAACGCTCACACCGGGCGGCAGGGCGAAGGGGCACACGCCGCCTACGGCATGCCCCACCATCTCGATCGCCTGATCCGGCGTGAGCATCTTCGCCTTTGCATGGAAGATCGCCTTGAACTTGGGGTTGTCGATGCGCGCGTCGCCCGCGGCGACGATGAGGACGGCGCGCCCATCCACGAGGAACGACAGCGTCTTGGCGATGCGGCGGGGCTCCGTGCCCACCGCCTGCGCGGCCAGCTCGACTGTGGCGCTCGAGGTGTCGAACTCCCTCACGCGCCCGTCCAGCCCGAATTCCGCCAGGTGTCGTTTCACGTCATCCACTGCCATCGATGCACCTCCATCGTCGATCGTCCAATCCATCGTACCGCACGCGATGAGAAAAAGTGACTGTCCCTTTTTCTCATCGGGCGGTGTACACCAGCGGGTGTATTTACATGACGTGGAGATGACGATCGGCATTCGCGCCGCATACCGCGCTTGCGCGCGTGCTATGGTGGGCGCCGTAAGAGATCGGGCGGCGCAAAGGGCGCTGCCCCAAGGAGAGTGATAGCAATGACCGAGTATGGCAACAACCAAAGCGGCACGCCGTCCGCTTCGGGCGCTCAGCAGGCTCCGGCCGGCTATCAGCCGGTTCAGCAGCAGGGTTCGGCCCAGTACGGCCAGGCGGGCGGATACGCGTCCGGAACCGACCAGGTCGGGCACACGGTTCCCTTCGGGGCGGCGCCCGGTTCGTCGTTCGCGAATGACGCGACATACGGTGCCGGAAGCAGCTACGGCTCCGGCAGCGGCGTCTATGGCTCCGGCGGCTCCGGCGGAAGCGGGTCCTCCGGCGGAAGCGGCAACGGCGGGGCTTCCGGCTCCTCCGGCGGCAAGAAGACCGGCGGCGCGAAGACGTTCCTGCTGGGATTCGCCGGTGCGGCGGTGGCGTGCGTCATCGCGCTGGGAGGCTTCGCGGTGTGGCAGAACGCGGCGGGTAGCGGCTCGTCCACGCAGTTGGGCAGCGCGACCTCGACCACGATCGACGTCAACGGCGAGGACACGACGCTGGCCGAGGCGGTGGCGGCGAAATGCCTGCCCTCCGTGGTCGCGATCGACGTCTACACCGAGCAGTCCTCGATGTCGGGTATGTTCGGCATGTACAGCTACGGCGGCTCGGGTTCCGGCGAGCTGACCGAGACTTCCCTCGGCAGTGGTGTGGTCATCAGCCAGGACGGCTACATCATCACGAACAACCACGTGGTCGAGGGCGCCGACGCGCTGCGCGTGACGATCGACGGCCAGGAGTACGAGGCCGAGGTCGTCGGCACCGATCCCTCCTCGGACCTGGCGGTCGTCAAGGCCAAGGACGCCTCGGGTCTGACCGCGGTCGAGCTGGGCGATTCCGACAACCTGACCATCGGTGAGTGGGTCATGTCCATCGGCAGCCCGTTCGGCCTTGAGCAATCGGTCGCGACCGGCATCGTGTCGGCCACCAACCGCTCCCAGATCATGGACAGCTCCACCGACGCGTACGGCCAAAGCGAGAGCACCGTCTACACCAACATGATCCAGACCGACGCGGCCATCAACCCCGGCAACTCCGGCGGCGCGCTGGTCGACGCCGACGGCAAGCTGATCGGCATCAACACCCTGATCACCTCGTATTCGGGCAACTACTCCGGCGTCGGGTTCGCCATCCCGGTGAACTACGCGATGGGCATCGCCCAGCAGATCATCGACGGCGAGAGCCCCTCGCACGCCCAGCTCGGCGTGACGATGTCGACGGTCAACAAGCAGCTGGCCCAGCGCTATGGGTTCGCGGTTGACGAGGGCGCCTACGTCTCCGCCGTGCAGCAGGGCTCCGGCGCGGAGGCCGCGGGCATCCAGGCGGGCGACATCATCGTCAAGTTCGACGGCCAGGACGTCACCTCCGCCAGCGATCTGACGATCGCGGTGCGCTCCAAGAGCGTGGGCGACACCGTCTCGGTCGAGGTCAACCGCGACGGCCAGACCCTCACAATGGATGTGACGCTGGGCTCCGACGGCGGTTCGCAGGCGGCCGAGACCCAGCAGCAAAGCCAGTCCTCCGACGGCTACGGCTCGATGCAGGACTACCTCGACCAGCTCTTCGGCGGCTCCCAGCAGCAGGACGACGCCGCGTAGCGAATCTGTCCGGGCGGCTGACCCCCCTTCCGCGGCCGTGGTGGCAGACACGACGCGGGCGCCTATCGGCAAGCGCCCGCGTCGTCCAAACGCCGCCGCCGCGCGGGCGTCGAGGCCCTCTGATCATTGCGTGGAATGACGGGAAACGACCGTGCCCGGTGCACGGTCGTTTTCTTTTCGGGTATCATTATCGGGATGTGGCGCGCTGGATGCGCCATGCGACGACCGAAGGGAAACGGTTTCCATGTCTGAAGAGTACAAATACAAGCGCGTTCTGCTGAAGCTTTCCGGCGAGGCTCTGGCGGGCGATATGGGTTACGGCATCGACCCCAAGGTGGTCGACAACCTCGCCGACGAGATCGCCGAGATCGTCAAGGACGGCGTCCAGCTGGCCATCGTCGTGGGCGGCGGCAACATCTTCCGCGGCCTGGCGGGCTCCGCGGAGGGCATGGACCGCGCCCAGGCTGACTACATCGGCATGCTGGCGACCGTCATGAACGCGCTGGCCCTTCAGGACGCGTTCGAGCGCCACGGCATGGTGTCGCGCGTCCAGAGCGCCATCAGCATGAAGGAAGTCGCCGAGCCCTACATCCGCCGCCGCTGCATCAGCCAGCTGGAGAAGGGCTACGTGGTCGTGCTGGCCGCCGGCACGGGCAACCCCTACTTCACGACCGACACCACCGCCGCCCTGCGCGCGTGCGAGCTGGACGTGGACGTGCTGATGAAGGCCACCAAGGTCGACGGCGTCTACGACAGCGACCCCAAGACCAACCCCGACGCGAAGCGCTTCGACCGCATCTCCTACATGGACGTGCTGGCCAAGGAGCTGCACGTCATGGACTCCACGGCGACGTCGCTGTGCATGGACAACAACATGCCCATGATCGTGTTCGATCTCACCACGCCCGGCAACATTTCGCGTGCTTTGAAGGGCGAAAACGTCGGAACAACGGTAGAATAAAAAGCTGGGCGAAGCGCAGATCCACCTGCGTGGAGCGCATCCGCCGATGCGGAGGGGCAAGGGGATTCGTCGAAAGGAACCGCCATGGTCAACGATATTATGCAGAACGCCGAAGAGCGCATGAAGAAGGCGATCGCCGCTCTGAGCGACAACTTCGGATCGGTGCGCACGGGCCGCGCGAACGCGATGGTCCTCGATCGCATCAAGGTGGATTACTACGGCGTCCCCACGCCGGTCAACCAGCTTGCGGGCATCAAGACGCCCGACGCGCATCTGCTGGTCATCGAGCCGTGGGACAAGGGCTCCCTGCGCGCCATCGAGCACGCCATCCTCGAGAGCGACCTGGGCGTGACGCCCAACAACGACGGCTCGGTCATCCGCCTGCCGTTCCCCGCGCTCACCGAGGAGCGCCGCCGCGACCTGGTCAAGCAGTGCAAGACCTACGCTGAGGAGGCGCGCGTCGCCGTCCGCAACATCCGCCGCGACGCCAACGCCGCCATCGAGCGCGCCGGCAAGGAGGACAGCCTCCCCGAGGATGATGTCCGCCGCGGCCAGGACGAGGTCCAAAAGCTCACCGACAAGTTCATCGCCGAGGTCGACGAGCACTTCAAGAAGAAGGAAGCCGAGGTAATGGAAATTTAGAGTTCCGGCGGCCTACGGCCGCCGGAACGGGCCGACGCTGCGAAGCGGCGATGCACCCCTGCTTCGCGCGATCCCGCGGACTTGCGTACCAAAGTACGCGGCGCCCGCGCGATCCCGCGAATCAGGGGCACCTCGCCGCTTCTCGCTGACGTTACGAACGACCTGGATGTCGTCGAGCCGACCCGCAGGTGGTGAATCTGCCGGCCGGCATCGCTCATCCTTTTCTTTCTATCCCCGTCCGATTGCGGGTGCTATGAACAAGCCTCTCGACTACATATTTCCTGATCCGCCGGCGGGCCTTGATCCGAGGTTGCTCGATCCCGACCGCGTGCCGCAGCATGTCGCGGTGATCATGGACGGCAACGGCCGCTGGGCGAAGAAGCGCGCGCTCAACCGCCTGCGCGGGCACAAGGCCGGCATCGAGGCGGTGCGCGAGACGATCCGCTGCGCCTCCGACGTGGGGGTGCGCTACCTAACCATCTACTCGTTCTCCACCGAGAACTGGAAGCGTCCCGCCGACGAGGTCGTGGGGCTGATGGACCTGTTCGCCAAGACGATGCTCGCCGAGGTCGACGGCCTCGACGAGGAGAACGTGCGCGTGCGCACCATCGGCGACCTGTCGCCTCTGCCCGCGGAGACGCGCGAGGCGTTCGAGGAGGCCTGGGAGCAGACGCGCGGCAACACCGGCATGACGCTCGTCGTCGCCGTGAACTACGGCGCGCGCCAGGAGATCCTGCACGCGGTCGACGCCCTGCGCCATCAGGCGGCGCTCGCGGCATCCGAAGGCGCCGCTGAGCTGCCCGAACTGACCGAGGAGATGCTCGAGCGCGAGCTCTACACCGCCGACATCCCCGATCCCGATCTGGTCATCCGCACGTCGGGCGAGCTGCGCATCTCGAACTTCCTGCTGTGGCAGATCGCCTACTCCGAGTTCTACTGCACCGATGTGCTGTGGCCCGACTTCAACCGCTACGATCTGCTGCGCGCGCTGCTCGACTTCCAGGGACGCGACCGCCGCTTCGGGGCGGTGAAATAGCCGATGTCGGCCAAGCGCGGCGAGGACAAGCCGACGACGCGGCGCGCGTGGGGCGAGGAGCCCCCCGCCGAGGAGGCGTCCGAGCGCACGCGCAAGCAGAAGATCAAGGACTTCGCGCACGACAAGACGCCCGAGAAGCTCAAGAACCCCACCGACATCCAGGTGCGCTTCCGCACGGGGTTCGTCTACGTCGCCGTGTCGGTCATCTGCGTCGTGGTGAGCGACTGGACCACGCTGCTTCTGCTCATGCTGATGGCGGGCATCTCTGCCGGCGAGTTCTACTACATGCTGCGCTCCGACGCCAAGCTGCCCAACGAGATGCTGGGCATCATCGGTGCGGTGCTGTATCCCGCGGGCGTGTTCTTCTTCGGCCTCGAAGGCGCGGTGTACGTGAGCTTGGCGCTCATGCTGGCGCTGATCATCTGGTACGTGTTCTGGACGCGGGCGCGCGTCGCCGACGTGGGCGTGAGCTTCTTCGGCGCGGTGTACACCGGCGCGCTGCTCTCGGGCCTCGTCGTGGTGCGCGGCGCGCTGCCCGATCCGTGGGGCGGGCTTTTGGTCCTGGGGATCTTCTTGAGCGTGTGGGCCAACGATTCGTTCGCGTATCTGTTCGGGCGCAAGTTCGGCAAGCACAAGCTCGCCCCGCGCACGAGCCCCAAGAAAAGCTGGGAGGGCTTCCTCGCCGGCCTGGTCGCGTCGATGATCTTCTGGGTGCTCATGTCGTTCATCCCCGGCGTCACGATGAGCATTCCGCTCGCCGCGCTGTTCGGCCTGCTCTGCGGGCTGGCGGGCGTGCTGGGCGATCTGGCGGAGAGCCGCATCAAGCGCAATTCCGGGTTCAAGGACTCCGGCACCATCATGCCCGGCCATGGCGGACTGCTCGACCGGTGCGATTCGATGTTCCTCGTCGCCGTCGCCTCGGCGGCGCTTCTCATCCTAGGAGGCTGCATCCCCTATGTCTGGTAAACGCCGCATCGCGGTTTTGGGTTCCACCGGTTCGATCGGCACGCAGACGTTGGATGTGGTCCGACGCCATCCCGACAAGCTGGAGGTCGTCGCGCTCGCCTGCGGCACGCGGGCCGAGGAGCTGCTCTCGCAGGCGCGCGCCTTCGACGTGCGTTGGCTGGCGGTGGGCGACGAGCGCCTTGCGGGCGAGCCGATCGCCGACGCCCTGCGCGATCAGGCGCGCAGCGGGCAGCTGGGCTTCGGCGCTGGGGCCGTCGCCGGTCTGGTGAAGCTTCCCGATGTCGACGTCGTGGTGAACGCGCTCGTGGGCGA
>ERZ1034920.288-NODE-288-length-41382-cov-58.412805_pt1 | contig 41382 bp, 61 predicted proteins | sample MGYA00520688_ERZ1034920 | MGnify/ENA primary metagenome ERZ1034920 (study PRJEB33766, sample SAMN09781785) | gut metagenome | biome: gut microbiome | host: Homo sapiens | place: Madagascar | study: EMG produced TPA metagenomics assembly of the PRJNA485056 data... | reverse complement strand
CCGGATGGAGTGGCGCAGCATCCGCCACGGGCGAGAGAGGCGCAGCATCCGCCACGGGCGTGAGAGGCGCAGCATCCGCCACGGGCGAGAGTGGCGCAGCATCCGCCACCGGATGGAGTGGCGCAGCATCCGCCACGGGCGAGAGTGGCGCAGCATCCGCCACGGGCGACGGCTGTGTGGCTATGGCTACTGGTTTTTTTGGACGTGTAATGGGCGAGATTGGAAACGCCGTTGTCTGCGTAGAGCGAAAGACGAACGGAGAGATCGCTGCCATTCTATCCGCCATTGTGGATGGGGAAACGCTGAAACCCGGCGTGTGGTACACCGTTAAGAACGGGGAATGGGCGGAGGTGCAGTAATGAACCGATTGAAGGAAAGGCGGCAGGAGCTTGGGCTGACGCAGGAGGCGGTGAGCAACGTTTTGAAGCTTGCAGACCCACGGATGGACGTAAGCATGGTGAGCCGATTTGAAAACGGCGTATGCCTACCCACGGAGGAGGTCATGACCGCTTTAGAGGCGGTGCTGCGAACCGACAGAGGGCATCTGTACGGCGAGGAGGAAAAAGCCGAAACGCCGCAGAGAACAGCGGAAACGGAGATCATCTCCGCACTGATTCCCTACGGGCGAAGGAACGCCATTACACGGGAGGCTCTGGCGGCGGCCATGCACACCACAGACCGGAAGATGCGAAAGGCTGTGGCGGAAGCGAAGCGGCATGGCTTGATGATCTGCAACGACGGGGACGGATATTACCAGAGTGACGAGCTGAGCGACCTGTGGCGGCAATACAGGCGGGAGACGGCACGGGCTATGTCTATCCTCAAGGCGCGGAAGCCTATGCGGGACGTGCTGAAAGCGGCGGGGAGACCTGTATGAGAAGCGTGATGGAATACCGAGAGCCGGAAAGGCCGGTTGCACCAAAAGAGTACACGGTGCCGCGCTGCCCTGTGTGCGGAGAGGAAACCGACACGCTATACAAGAATATTTACGGTGAAACCGTCGGATGCGATGGTTGCATCAGGACGGTGGACGCATGGGAGGAGAAGAAATGAGTTTGAGTTTATATCACATCGACCAGGCGCTGGAGGCACTGATCGACCAGGAGACGGGGGAGCTGCTGGATTACGATGCTTTTGAGCAGCTGCAGATGGACAGAGAGCACAAGATCGAGAACATGGTGTGCTGGGCAAAGAGCATGGGCGCAGAGGCAAAGGCGATCCGCGAAGAAGAAAAGGAGCTTGCCGAGCGGAGAAAAGCCATCGAGAACAAGCGGGAGCGGATCCTTGGCTATGTTGACCGCGCATTGGACGGCCACGCGTTCCAGACGGCAAAGTGCTCCGTGACCTATCGGAAGAGTACCGCGGTGGAGATCACCAACATGGAGGAGCTGGTGCAGTGGTGCCTCGACAACGGCTATGACGGTAAGGTGACGTATGCCGCGCCGACAGTCGGAAAGAGCGATATTGCTCCGCTGCTGAAAGCCGGTGTTGCGGTGGACGGTGCGGAGATCGCAGAGCGGTTGAACATGGGGGTGAAGTGATGGAGAACCTGGCTATCTATAACGCGGTGCGAAGCGTGCCGGACAGTGCCAAAAGGCAGATCGGGGCAGGCCGTTTGAAGGGCAAGACGGACATCAACCCCATGTGGCGGCTGAAAACCCTGACGGAGCAGTTCGGCCCCTGCGGCATTGGATGGAAGTACGTCATCACAGACAAGCGACTGGAACAAGGCGCAAACGGTGAAGTGGCCGCGTTTCTGGACATTGACCTGTTTGTGAAAGTGGACGGCGCATGGTCGGAGGCTATTCCTGGCACGGGTGGCAGCGCGTTTGTGGCGCGGGAGAAAAGCGGTCTGTACACCTCTGACGAGTGCTTCAAGATGGCACTGACGGACGCTATCTCCGTGGCATGTAAGGCGTTGGGCTTTGGCGCAGATGTGTACTGGGAGGCGGATAGGAGCAAGTACGACAAGCCTGCACCTGTTACATACCCTAAAGGCACTGTCATCTGCGAGAGCTGCGGTATTCCCATCAAAGGAGTGATGTGTCAGGGCGTGAGATATTCCCCGGATGACATCACAGACAAGTCCATCGACAGATACGGCAAGCGGCTGTGCTGGGGTTGCATGAAGGCAGCCAACGCGGCGGAGAAGAACCATGCAGCAGGTAACGGTTGACGCGGCGCGGTGGCAGCAGGACAGAGAGGGATCGTGGCTTGCACTGCGGGTGAAGTCTCCGCAGGCGGCGATGGAGGTCTGCGATGCGCTGAAGCCTGGAAAGGAGTACAACGTGACCATCAAGGGCAAGGGTAGGAGCTTGGATGCCAACGCCTATTGCTGGGTGCTGTTGGACAGGCTGGCGGCGCACTACGGCGTTGCAAGAGAGACGGTATACCGGCAGGAGATACAGAGCATCGGCGACGTGAGCGAGGTGCTGTGCCTGCGGGAAAAGGCGGCGGAGACGTTCTGCCGGAGCTGGGAGAGGAACGGTATCGGCTGGATGACCGATACCGGCCCCAGCAAAATCAAGGGTTGCGTAAACGTGACCGTCTGGTACGGAAGCTCCGTGTACGACACGGAGCAGATGGCGCGGCTGATAGACGCCATTGTGCAGGACTGCCGGGACGTAGGCATTGAGACTATGACGCCGCGAGAGCTGGACGCCATTGTGAGCCGGTGGGGAGAGGTAAGTACATGAACGACAATCGGTGTTTTTTGTGCGGTCGGAACGACCCCGGTGACCCGCTGGAGCGGCACCACATTTTCGGCGGCGCGAACCGGAAGAAGAGCGAGAAGTACGGCCTTGTGGTGTATTTGTGCGGAAATCGCTGCCACCGGAGCGGGCGCGGCGCAGTACACAAGAACGGAGACCAGATGCGGCGTCTGCGGCGGTACGGGCAGCTCAAGGCAATGGAGGAACAAGGCTGGACGGAGGAGGACTTCCGCCGCGAGTTCGGAAAAAGCTATTTATGAGAGGAGATAAGAGATGCTGAACAAGATTTTCATTATGGGTCGGTTGACCCGCGACCCGGAGCTGCGGAGGACACAGAACGGCACCGCCGTCACCAGTTTTTCTCTGGCGGTAGACCGGGACTTCAAGAACGCGGACGGTTCCAAGGACACGGATTTCATCGACGTTGTGGCATGGCGAAAAACCGCCGAGTTCGTATCCAAGTATTTCTACAAGGGCCGCATGGCCGTGGTGGAGGGACGTTTGCAGATGCGTGACTGGACGGACAAGGAGGGCAACAAGCGCAGAAATGCAGAAATGCTGGCGGACAGCATCTATTTCGGTGACAGCAAGAAGGACACCGAAGATAGAGACGGACGCTATGGCGGCGCAGGACGTAGCGGCGGGTTCTCCGAGATCGACGAGGAAGATGAAGGTCTTCCGTTCTGAAATGGGAGGTAAGCGGCATGGACTACTGGCACAAGCGGTACACCTGCCCATACTTCACCAGCAGCGAGAAACGGCGGGTTTGCTGCGAGGGCGGAAGCCGCGTCAGCTTTGAGACAGGCGGCGCGGCGTCCCGCTTCATGAATCAATTCTGTGCCGGTGCGTGGGAGCATTGCACCATTGCACGACACATTACGGACGAATACGAAAGGAAGGAAGAAAAGAATGGGTAAGATGCAAGAGGAGATCAAGTCTCTGCGTCGGCAGAACAAGCACCTGACAAACATCGTGCAGAGACAGAGGCAGCACATTGAGGATACGGAGGGCGTCATTGAGGCATACAGGCGCGGGATAGACGCCCACTATGCCGCCTGTGCTGTGCTGTTCGGCGAGAAGCGGGAGGACTGCGATACGCTGTGGGGCTATCACCTGGAGATACCTTCTGCCCTTGTGACAAGCGGTCTGGCGGACTATACCGTGAAGGTGGCATTGGACAAGGAGCGCAGTGTGTACGTCATTGGGGCGATGAAGAAGGAGTGAGGCGGTGTGAAGCGCAAACAATTCACGTTTTACAGCTCCTACTGGGATGCGATACAGCCTCTCCCCAAAAAGCAGCAGGCGGAGATCCTGCTGGCGATCTGCGACTATGCGCTGAACGAAACAGAGCCATCCAGCAGTCTCTCCCCCGCCGCCAGTGTCGCGTTCAATTTGATTCGCCCCACACTGGACAGCGGCAGAAATAAAGCTGCCAACCGCCAGAACAAATCAGAAACAAACGGATAACAAAAGCTGAACAAACGCGAAACAAAAGCGGAAAGAGAGAGAGGGAGAGTAAGAGAACGAATGTTATATATTACGGCGGCGGGAGTATGTACTGCCGGAGGAGGAAGAAATGGACAGATGCGAGGTTGAGAAGCTTTTTACCCTGTTTTCGCAGTTCTGGCCGAACAAGCAGGTCACGGCAAAGATGAAGCTGGCGTGGGAGATCGCCTTAGAGCCTTACAGCTATGCGGACGTAAGAGCCGCCGCCGTCGCCTATGCCAGACGCAATAAATTTTTCCCCGATGTGGCGGACATCACGATGGGCATTGCACCGCAGGAGGAGCAGACGCAGGAGGAACAGGCACAGGACACGATGGAGCGTTTTGCTTGGATGCGGGACTACGTTCACAAGGAGCGCAAGCTGGGGCGTATCTCACAGTATGCCAGAGAGCACAACGTCACATGGGACGAGGCAAAGGCGGTGCTGGATGGATAAAGGCATCTGGAGGATCGCCACGGCGAAGCTGTGCGGACAGTGCATCCGGGACATGGAGGACGAGTATATTTTCTCTCCCATGTGTCAAAGGACGCTGTGCGGGCGGTGTGAACACTGCGGAGAAACGCGAATTGTACACGTTGTGAAGTACACGATGAACAAACGAGGGCTGGAGAAAAGAGGTCTTGAAAATGGGCTTGAAAAGCGATGATCTGGCGCGGCTTAGTCCTGCGGCGCAGAAGCAGGTAGTGCAGAAGATGCAGAAGCCGGGGAAGTACAAGGCGCAGAATACGCGGCGCGGGAAGCTGACCTTCGACAGCAAGAAGGAGGCGGAGCGATACGACGCGCTGATGCTGCTGCAAAAGGCCGGAGAGATACGGGGACTGAAATTACAGGTGCGATACTGCTTGCAAGAGGCGTACACGACGTTTGAGGGCGAACGTGTGAAAAGTATCGACTACATCGCGGACTTCGTGTACGAGCGCAGAACGGCTCCTGACAGCTATGGTCAGCGGTATTGGCTGCCGATGGTGGAGGACGTGAAGGGGATGCGTACCCGCGAGTATGCCATGAAAGCAAAGCTGTTCCGCAGTAGGTACGGGTTTGCTATACGGGAGGTGTGAAGCGTGAAACAACAAATCGCATTGAACGTAGACTGCATGGAGTATATGCGGACGCTGCCGGATAAGGCGTTTGATCTCGCCATTGTAGACCCGCCGTATGGAATTAGCATTCATGATAGTGGCCGATTGAAAAAATACAATGCCACTAAAACAAGATGGGACGATGCGACTCCGGGTGATGTGTACTTTAGCGAATTAAAAAGATGCAGCAAAAACCAAATAATATGGGGGGGGAATTATTACAACCTTCCGCCTTGTAGGGGATTTGTTATTTGGGACAAAAAGCAGCCGGAAGATATTTCTTTTGCATCTTGCGAATTTGCATGGACTTCTTTCGATACATCTGCAAGAACTTTTTATTATTCTCCGTTGCAAGAAAAAGGGTAAAGAATACATCCAACGCAAAAGCCCGTGGCATTGTACGAGTGGCTGCTGCAGAAGTATGCAAAAGAGGACTGGCGCATACTGGACACGCACTTGGGCAGTGGAAGCAGTAGGATAGCGGCCTACAACCTCGGCTTTGAGTTTGTGGGGTGCGAGATCGAACCGACATATTTCCAACTGCAAGAACAGCGGTTTGCGGAACATACGGCGCAGGAAAGGTTGTGGTGACGCATGGGCAAGCAGCATTTGAGCCGGGACGACCGCATTTTCATGCGTGGCAAGCTGCAAGGCACACGGGAGTGCATGGACATGGTGGCGATGGTGCTGATGGACAAATGCGGCTGGCACGTCCAAGAGGAGACGCCGGATAGCCGGGACACGCAGAGCATCGCGTATTTGTACGAGTGTCTGGAAAAAATAACGCAGGAGATAAACGAAGGCCGCATCAAGCGGAAGCACATCAAGGATATGCTGAAGGATGAGTGCGGCGTGGTGTTTGGAGATTGAGAGGTGACGCGCCATAAAGCACTTGGGAGATATTACCAATATCAACGGCGCGGAGATCGAGCCGTTTCCTATCGCGGTGACAAAGAAACATTTTCCAGAGGAGGAATGACATGGTAAACGACGCTTTGTTTTCCAGCAACAAGAATTTCTGGGAAACGCCGAAAAAGCTGTTTGACGAGCTGGACGCGGAGTTCCATTTCACGCTGGACGCCGCCGCCAGCGACGAGAACCATAAGTGTGCGCGGTATTTCACGCAAAGAGATGATGGTTTGCGGAAAAATTGGGGGGGCGAAACAGTGTTTTGTAACCCGCCCTACGGAAGCAAGGAAACCGGGCTGTGGACGGAGAAGTGTTACCGCGAAGGACAGAAACCAGGGACAACGGTGGTTCTGCTGATTCCGGCGCGGACTGACCGTGCCAGTTTTCACGACTATATTTTGGGCAAGGCAGAGATCCGCTTCCTGCGCGGGAGGCTGAAGTTTGAATTGGACGGCAAGCCGATGGGAACGGCACCGTTTCCCAGCATGATTGCCATTTGGCGAGGAGAAATGACATGACAAGAGACGAGATCGTGACCGCGCTGCGGTGCTGCGATGGTGGAGAATATGACGAATGTAACAAGTGCCCGCTACGTGATGGAATCAACTGCCGAAACCTGTTAGACCTTGCCGCCGCTGACCTGATCGAGAACCAGCAGCGGCACATCGAGGCACTGATGAAAGCCAACGACAGCCTGAAGGACGCCATTGCACGGCGGGATAAGCAGATAGAGGACATGAATCAGGGCATGGCACAGCTGGCAAAGGCTGTGGCGGTGAAGGAGGAAGAGGAGATTGCAAAACTGCAAGGCGACCTGATCCAGCGCAATGCGGAACTGCTGGAGGCAAGACAGAACCTGTCGGAGACGCGCTATCGTGTGGAATATATGGACAGAGATCTGAAAGAAGCGTGCCAGAAAATAACTAATCTGAAAAGTAGGTGTGTGGATATGAAAAACGAGCTGTGCCAATACTGCGGGAAGTACAAACACGCACACGAGGGAGCCTGTGACGGGTGCAGATGGAGGGAAATATGATGGACGCTATTGAATTTGTTAAGCAGTTGAGACGCATGGATGAAAAGGGAGTGCTGAAGAAACGTTTCATTTATCTCCGTGCGGGCAGAGAGACGGATTCACCAGAGGACGTTGTTGCCGAAGTCGAGCAATGGTCTGCTGCACATCCGCGCAAGACGCGGCAGAGCGTGTTTTTGGATCAGTGGCCGGAGGCGCGAATCGACAAAGCTGGAATATTAGAAATATTCCCGTGTGCAGTCTCTACGACCCTTAGAAACAAACGAGAGTGTTGTACCTCTGATTTCTCGTGCGTCGACTGCCGCCGCGAGTTCTGGATGCAGGAGGTGGAGTGATGGAGCGACTGACGAGAAGAGGTGACACCGGACACGCATATTACCCGCGCTGCTTTGAAGAACCGTGCAACGGAAACGGGTGCAAATTCAAAGACTGTCCGTTTGATGAAACGATATGCGAACGCCTTGCCGCCTACGAGGAAAGCGGGTGTGCGCCGGAGGAAGTTTTGCCGAAGGATAAGGCGGACGAGATCGCACTGAAGCTTATGCGGCTTGCTGATTTGGAAAGTCTTTGCAGCTATGACCGCCTGCGGGAGCTGGCCGAGGCCGACAAGGACGGGCGCGCGGTGGTGCGTACGTGCAAGGGGCTATCCACGAAACCCGATGACGGCAGACAGATGGTCCTTGAGCAAGCAATAGCGCACCTCGAAAGTCTTTTGAGGGCCCATGATTTTGAGTGTGAAGACTGCAAGCGAGACCATAGAGAATTGTTAGAGTTACTCGTCGAGTTGAAGGAACGGAGGGGCTGACAATGGCTGAATACATAGACCAGGGAACGGCGATTGCCAAGTTGACCATCTTAGACGTAATCAAGCCAAACGCCACGATGGTAGGCGCGAAACGGTTGCTTGCGGAAATCCCAGCCGCTGATGTTGCCCCGGTGGTGCATGGGCGGTGGATGCCTGTATATGAAAGCGAAATAACCGGATGGGATCCCGCAGTTGCAGGACGAGACCCGATTGGCGGATATATCTGCTCTGCCTGCAAAGAGGAATCTATTTACGACTGCAACGACGAATTTGTTCTGTCGAATTATTGCCCCAACTGCGGGGCTAAGATGGACGGAGGTGACAACGATGCGGTTGATTGACGCAGAAGAATTAGAGGGCTTGTTTAACAAGCAAATTGAACAAGGTGCAACAGATGCGTTTGATGCGTTTGATGATGCTTTGCAAGATACACCCACCGTAGACGCAGAGGTAGTGGTGCGGTGCAAGGAGTGCAAACACGCCGAACGGTATGAGCGGACAGATGGAACCGCAGGCTATTGCTGCGGACACCCGCAAAACACCTTCACCTATGGTGATCGCTGGAATCGTGTATTCAAACCGGTAAAAGAGGCGGACGATTTTTGCAGCTACGGCGAACGAAAGGACGAGGCGGATGCAGAAGGGTGATGTGATCTTGGCGCGGTTTGTGTCTCTGCCGGAAATGTCGCCCGGCTCCGGATACAGCGAGACGGCGCGATGCCCGATACGCAAGGGGACTATCGTATATCTTTACCCGAAGGGACGCTATCTTGTGGCGGAATGTAAGGGAGTGCGGGAATCGTTCTTCCCGGAGGACGTAGAAGTGCTATAAAAAAAGAGGGCACCATGTAGGTGTCCTCTTTTTGCTTCACGGCTTTGTGTAGATACCGGTTACCTGCGCCAGTAGGAGGCGGAGGTAGTCTGGGCAGCTCCTCACGCCGCGCTCCCAGTCCTCCAGCGTGCGTTTGGGGATGCAGTAGCGGGCGGCAAAAGCTGACTGCGAAAGTCCCGTATGGGCGCGAATGTCGCGTATCGTTAGGTGGGCGGCATCCCAGAGACGCGCCAGCGCGTCGATGCGAGCAGCGGAAGCGTCCTCCTCCGCGGTATCACCCCAGATGGAGGACATAGCCCAGTCGGAGACATAGGTGTTACAGGCGGAGGAGGATAGAGCTTCCGACCAGAGCCTAAGAAACAACTTGTCGTGGTTCATCTGCGGTTCCTCAATCCTCAAAGCAAGAGGCGGAGGCTGCTTCGACGAGCTTTGCGGTGGTGAGTTCCCGTGCGCCTGCCTCGGTGTGTTCCCAGATGTTCACATTGTAACCGGCGGATTCGAGCTGGTGCACCCGTGCAAGGGCTTCCAGCGGCGTTTCCTCCCATGCGGTGATGGGGTCGCCGTGTTTGGCGTAAAGGATTCTGTAACGTGCCATGTTGTGTTCCTCCTTATGCAAGATAGATTTTATGACCAACGAGCTTTTCTTCGCGCTTGACATCGATCGGGCAGATGCGCTGTACGGTAGCACCGACTGCCAGCTTCAGACCATCGAACTTTATGCGCCCGGAGAACAGGCCGTTCACCGTGTCAACCTGTTCGGCGGTGGAGATGAAAGGCGACGATATGGCGTCCCCCTCGCAAGCGGCGGCAGATTGTTCAAAAGTTTGGAGGTAAGAATTGTGCTGGGCGGAAAACTTCCACGACCGGAAAGCAAGGGAGCCGTCCGCCCGGATGGCGATCTCCAGACGCAGGGGGAAGTCAAGGTCGAAGGGGGAGACATAGCAGATCAGGTCGCCAGGGGTGTAGGGGTCCATTTTCCGCTCCAGGTCGACGGTGTACTCGTCGCCGTCAAAGCAGGCGTAAGGATATTTCAAGATTTTGATTTGCATTTTTGCTCCTTCTTTCTGCCGCTGTGCGGCTGCACTGTTTCTTGATCTGTCTATATATTACCACGCAATGCGTGGTTTGTCAAGAGCAAAGCAGAAAAATAAAAAAATATTTTGCGTTTTAGGGGTGCGGAGGAGCAGCGGGACAATTTATGCTATGGGTGCAGGGGCGACCTGCACCCATTTCTTTTCTCCCTTTTCCTGATGGGCGGGGCTTCGGCTCCGCCCGGACGGGGCAATATGCAGACGTAGCTCAGTCGGCAGAGCACCGCGCCGGGAGGTATGTCGTTGGTTCGAATCCAACCGTCTGCACCATAGGCGTGACCTCTTGCCTCGCAGCCGCACGGAGCGTAAGCCTGCGAAAGTGGTCTTTCCTGTGCGCTGTACGAAAGCGGCAGGACGAAGTAATTTATTTATTGGCTGGCACCGGCCTTGTAAAGATGAACGGATGCGACCGACGTACCGGCGCAGGGCTATAAAGTTCCGTGGTTGGTCTGGGTACCACCGTGCTTGAAAGAAATCCGAGGCGCGGATGTGGTGTGGTGGCGGTTGTCTTAGGACAAAGCTGCTGTGTAGGACAGTATGGACGCATGGCGGTACCCGACTGATTGTGTAAAAACAACTTCAGGTGAGGCAAAAGCCGGGTACAGACGTGCCAATGACAAAGGCCAGCGGTGGGAGGTCGGTGCGTTAGAAAAATCGAGGTGGTGACAATGGCGGCACGGCTGACAGATCGGCAGAAAAAGAAAATACTGGCGGACTATGTGCAGACTAACAACTATTCCGCCACCGCCAAGATCAATGGCGTGTCCGCGTCAACGGTGAAGAACCTTGTGCGGGCGAATGGCGACATTGTGAAAATCTGCGAACAAAAAAAGGAAGAGAACACGGTGGACGTGCTGGCGTACATGGATGCACAGCGGGAGACGGTGTGCCAGATCATCGGTAAGGGGCTGGCGGTGCTGAACGACCCGGCGAAGCTGGCAGAGGCTACGCCCAGCCAGATCACAACGGCTATCGGAACGCTGATAGATAAGTGGACGATGATGGGGTCTGCTGCGGACAGCGGCGGTGGCGGTGTTGTGCTGATGCCGGAGGTAAAGACGGATGCCTGATGTGGTGTGGAAGCCGCAGGAGCGGCAGGCCGTGTTTATGGCGCGGCCGGAGTACGAAGCCCTATATGGCGGCGCGGCAGGCGGCGGGAAGAGCGACGCGCTGGTGATAGAGGCTCTGCGGCAAGTGCATATCCCGTGGTATAAGGCTCTGATCCTGCGAAAGACGTTTCCCCAGCTGCGGGAGCTGATCGACAAGACGCTGAACTACTACCCACGTGCATATCCCAAGGCGCGGTACAACGGCAGCAGTCACACGTGGCGGTTCCCCTCCGGGGCACAGATCGTATTCGGCAGCATGAACAGACCGCAGGACAAGATACAATATCAGGGGCAGGCGTATGACTTTATTGCGTTCGACGAACTGACGCATTTTACGCAGGAGGAGTACGACTACCTGAAATCCCGTAACCGTCCCAACGGGGCGGGTACACGGGTGTATATGCGCTCCACCGCCAACCCCGGCAACATCGGGCACGGCTGGGTGAAGGAGCGGTTTATCACGGCGGCTCCGCCCATGCAGCCCATCACGGAGGAGGCGGTGTGGTACACGCCGGACGGCAAGAAGCACACGGGACAGCAGCAGCGGATATTCGTGCCGTCCTCCGTGTTTGACAACAAAATCCTGATGGAGAATGACCCGCTGTATGTGCAGCGTCTGGCCAGTATGCCGGAGGCGGAGCGGAACGCCCTGCTGTACGGGAATTGGGACAGCTTCGAGGGTCAGGTGTTTACGGAGTGGCGAAACGACAGGGAGCACTATCTGGACAGGAAACAGACACACGTCATTGAGCCATTCCGCATACCGGAGGACTGGGTGATCTGGTGCGGGCTGGACTGGGGCTATTCCCGTCCTTTCTCCGTAGGGTGGTACGCTGTGGACAGAAACCGGAGGATGTACCATATCCGGGAGTTTTACGGCTGCAACGGGACGCCAAACCGTGGCGTGATGTGGGAGCCGACCAAGGTGGCGCAGGAGATACGGCGGATCGAGGCGGAAGATCCCAACCTGCGTGGACGGGACATACACCGAGTAGGTGACCCGGCGATCTGGCAGAGCGACGGCACGGAGAGCGTGGGTGCACTGATGGAGCGGGAGCGCGTGTATTTCGAAAAGGGCGACCACGCACGGATCAACGGCAAGATGCAGGTGCATCACCGGCTGGCGTTCGACGGATACGGTGTTCCGATGCTGTATGTGTTCAATACCTGCAAGCACTTTATCCGGACGGTGCCCAACCTGGTCTATGACCAGACGGACGTGGAGGACATCGACACGGACGGAGAGGATCACATCTACGACCAGCTGCGGTATGTCTGCATGAGGAATCCCATAGGTCCAAGAGACATGGGGCACATCGTAGAGCGGCCTTATTCGCCTTTGGATACGGAGGACGAGTACAGACCCATTCGATACGCATTTTACCAGGCCTATTAAGGAGGAGAAGGATATGGATAGATTCGGCATCCCCGGCATCGTGCCGGAGGAGGGCAATATGCCGCCGGAGATGGCGGCGATGCTGCTGAAACGGACGGAGGAGACCAAGACCATCACGGACAAGGACGTGGAGCGGGGGATCGACCTGCTGACGCGGTACAAGGACGGCAAGGGCAATCTGGAGAGCCGGGTGGTCAACGATGAGCTGTGGTGGGAGCTGCGGCACTGGGAGGGCATAGGGCAGAGCAAAGCAAAGCTGGTGGACAGAAGCGGGAAAGAAGTGCTATCCACGCCTCCCCAGCCCAAGCCCACGTCGGCGTGGCTGTTCAACACCATTCAGAACAAGCACGCAGACGCGATGGACAACTACCCGGAGCCGGTGGTGCTCCCCCGTGAGCGGAGCGACGAGCAGAGCGCAAAGACGTTGAGCCAGATTTTGCCGGTGGTGCAGGAGTACAACCACTTCGAACAGGTGTACTCGGATAACTGGTGGGAGAAGCTGAAGCACGGCACGGCGGTGTACGGCGTGTTCTGGGACAGCAAGAAGGACAACGGGCTGGGTGACATCGAGATACGGGACATCGATCTGCTGAACCTGTTCTGGGAGCCGGGGATAACGGACATCCAGAAGAGCCGGAATCTGTTTATTGTGGATCTGGTAGACAATGACCTGCTGGACAGCGAGTACCCCCAGCTTAAGGGAAAGCAGAAGGGCAAGGTCGTGGATGTGAAGGAGTACATCTACGACGACACCGTGGACACCAGCGAAAAGAGCGTAGTGGTGGACTGGTACTACAAGGTCAAGACGCCCAGCGGCAGGACTGCGCTGCACTACATCAAGTTTGTGGGGTCTACGCTGCTGTATGCCAGCGAGAACGATCCGGAGTACCGGGAGCGGGGCTTCTACGACCACGGTATGTACCCAGTGGTGCTGGACGTGATGTACCCGGAGAAGGGTACGCCCATCGGCTTTGGCTATGTGGCGATCTGCAAGGATCCACAGCTGTACATTGACAAGCTCAGCGCAAACATTCTGGAAAATGCCATGATGGCGACAAAGAAGCGTTTCTTTGTGTCAGAGAGCACGGCCATCAACGAGCAGGAGTTCATGGATTGGAACCGCCCACTGGTACACGTCAGCGGTGAGATCGGCGACCAGCGGATCAAGGAGATCGTCACCCAGCCGCTTAGTGACATTTATGTCACGGTGGCGCAGATGAAGATTGAGGAGATGAAGGACACGGCGGCGAACCGTGACGTGAACTCAGGCGGCACCACCAACGTTACGGCGGCAGCGGCTATCGCCGCCTTGCAGGAGGCCGGAAACAAGGCAAGCCGGGACATGATCGCCGCCAGCTACCGCGCCTATACACAGATCAACACGCTGTGTGTGGAGCTGATGCGGCAGTTTTACGACGTGAGCCGCAGCTTCCGCATTACGGGAGAGGGCAACGAGTATCAGTTCGTGGACTTCGACAACACGGGCTTGCAGGCTCAGGTGACGGGGCTGGACACGATGGGCAACGAGATGTTCCGAAAGCCTGTGTTCGACCTGAAAATCAAGGCGCAGAAGAAGAATCCCTTCTCCCGCATGGAGCAGAACGAGCGGGCAAAGGAATTGTACTCGCTGGGCTTTTTCAATCCGGACAACGCGCAGGCCAGCCTTACGGCGTTGGAGATGATGGACTTTGAGGGCATCCAGACTGTGCGGGAAAAAGTGATGCAGGGACAAACCCTACTGAATGTGTTGATGCAGATGCAGCAGCAGATAGCCATGCTGACGGGGGCTATTTTGCCGCAGGAGGGCGGCGGCGGTGCAGCGGCAAACGGTAATGGTGGGAAGTCTGCGGATGGCACCAGCCAGCTTGCAAGCGGCATTATGGAGGCGCAGACACCTATGACCGGGTACGGGCATGCGTTGGCAAAGCGGAGCACGCCCAGCCTATGACGGAGGTGACACTGTATTGCGGGGACAGCTGCTCTGTCAGGTGCAAGGGACACGCAACAGGGCACTCGGACGTATGCGCGGCGGTGAGCTGCCTTTTATACACGGCGGCGGGATGGCTGCACAACACGCAGGAGGCGGAGCTGGTGATGGAGCGTCTGGACAGTGGGGATGCGTACCTGCGCTGGCACGGCGGAGTGTGGCTGTATGACCTGCTGAAAATCGGCTTTTTGCAGCTGGAAAGGGCGAAGCCGGAGGCGGTCGCCGTGAAAATCGAAAAAAAATAAAAATATTTTGCGTTTTAGGGGTGCGGGAGACTGCGCCCCTACTCTATGCTGTATACGATTCCTCCTTGTACCAAGCGGTGAGGGCGGCGGTAACACACCACGTCCCCACCGCAAGGGGGACAGGGAGCGTCACACGGGAACGATATGCCCGCGAATAAAAGGAGGAACGATATGTACCTTTACGACATTATCCTTCGCCTTTTCGATGGCGAGGGCGGCGATGGGGCGGCAGCTGCCACCGCACAGGGCGAGACACAGGCGAGCTCCGGTAACACCCGCCAGAGCAAAACGGGCGCACTGGCTAACGTGCGGTATGGCAAACAGCCGGAGGCGGAGAGCCAGAGGGAAGATCGGTCCGACGCCGGGACTGAGGAGAAGGTAAAGGACGTGGAAACCACGTCCGACGCGCTGGAAGCCAAGAAAAAGGCGTTCCGGGAACTGATCAACGGGGAGTATAAGGATCTGTACACCCAGGAGACGCAGCGGATGATAGACCGTCGCTTCAAGGAGGCGCGGGAGACGGAGAAGCGCATGCAGTCCTATCAACCGGTGCTGGACACGCTGATGGAGCGGTACGGCATCGAGGATGGGGACGCTAAGCGTCTGCTGGAGGCGGTGGACAACGACCACGCCTACTGGAGCGAGGCCGCCGAGGAGGCGGGCATGAGCGAGGAGCAGTACAAGGAGTTCCGCCGCCTACGGCGGGAGAACGCCGAGCTGCTTCGCGGACAGCAGATGCAGCAGCAGGAGGCGCAGATCCGGGCACAGAGCGAGAAGTGGTACATGGAGGCGGAAGCCATGAAGGGAAACCCTGTGTATCAGAATTTCGATCTTGTGGCGGAGCTGCAGAATCCGGAGTTCGTGAACCTGCTGAAAGCCGGTACACCGATGGAGCACGCCTACAAGGTGCTGCACTTCGATGAGCTGATGGGCAACGCGGTACAGGCCGCAGCCGCCAGCACGGAGAAGAAGGTGGCAGATTCCGTCCGTGCCAAGGGCAACCGTCCCAGCGAGAACGGCACCAGTTCCAACAGCGCGTTTGTCACAAAGAGTGATCCCTCGAAGCTGACAAGAGCAGACTTTGAGGAGATCGAGCGGAGAGTAGCAAGAGGCGAGCTTATTTCCTTCTGATCTACGGCTCCGCTGCGATATGCTGAAAAGGAGCTAAAACATGAATACTATTTACAACGACCTGTACCTGCTGCCGGTGGTGCTGAACCTGTTTGACGCATACACCAACACCACGCTGGATGCCGGTCTCAGCGACGAGATGAAGGTGTACTATTCCTCCCGTCTCATCAACCTTGCGGAGCCGGAGCTGATCCATGACCAGTTCGGACAGAAGCACCCCATCCCCAAGAACAGCGGTAAGACCATCGAGTTCAGAAAGTACGACAGTCTTCCCAAGGCACTGGTGCCTCTGATCGAAGGTGTGACCCCTGCCGGTCAGAAGCTTAGCATGGGCGTGATCCGCGCCACCATCAAGCAGTACGGCGGCTATATCGAGCTGTCTGACATCCTGCTGCTGACTGCCATTGACAACAACTTGGTGCAGGCTACCCGTCTGCTGGCGTCTCAGGCAGGCCGTACCGGCGACACAATCACACGCGAGGTGCTGGCAGGCGGCACCAACGTCCTGTATGCCGGCGGCGCGAAGGATCGTACCGAGCTGGTGGGCGGCGACAGCACCGCGGAGAACAACAAGTATCTGACGGTGGACGACATCCGCAGAGCAGTTCGCGCCTTGAAGGTGATGAACACCCAGAAGATCAACGGCTATTTCGCCGGTATCATCCATCCCGACACCGCCTATGACCTGATGAGTGATAAGAAGTGGGTTGATGTGAAAACCTACTCCGACCCGGACGGCATCTATGAGGGCGAGATCGGCAAGATCGAGGGCGTTCGCTTCGTGGAAACCACGGAGGCGAAGATCTTCCATGCGGCGGATCTGAAAATCGCGGATGGCAGCGAAACGGGCGCACGCAACCTGACCGCCAAGAGCGCAACCGGTAAGGTTATCACCATCAACGAGAAGCTGACCGACAAGCAGGCGGCGGCTCTGGCAGGCAGAGACATTCTGGTTGGTAACGAGCTGCTGGAGGTGGAATCCGCCGCCGCAGGCGCAGCCGGTGCCGCTACCATCACCGTAAAGACCGCGCCTGCCGCCATCTCCGGCGGTGCGATGGTGTATCCCGGTGAGGGTGGAGCCAAGGGGCGCGACGTGTACTCTACCCTGATCCTCGGAGCGGACGCCTACGGCGTGACGGAGCTTGAGGGCGGCGGCTTGCAGCACATTGTCAAGCAGATGGGCTCCGCCGGTACGGCTGACCCGCTGAACCAGCGGGCTACCGCAGGCTGGAAGCTGACCAAGGTTGCGGAGCGTCTGGTGGAGCAGTACATGATCCGTATTGAATCCGCCTCCACCTTCGAGAGCGGCAGTCTGAACTAACGGGACAGCGGAGGGGGCCATACCCCCTCCGCACCGTAAAAACAAGAGGAGGAATAATCATGGCTGAAAAGAAGCAGAGATCTCCCGAGGAGATGGAAAAAGCTTTGGCGGCTGCCAACGAGGCGTTGGAGCAGGCAAAGAAGGAAGCGCAGGAGGCAAAGGACGCCGCAAAGGCTGCGGAGGCAGTCATGCGCGGCATGTCCGCTGGTGATGTAGCTGACGACGGCATGGTGCCGTTCTGGGCGTTCAAGGATGATGACCGGTACAAGGACGACATTGTGGTGGGCTGGAACGGCAGAATGTACCGTATCCAGCGTGGCAAGCACGTCCGCATCCCCCGGGAGGTGTACAACATTCTCCGCCGCTCTATGGCGCAGGATGCAGCGACGGCGGAAATGCTGGAGCAGAGGGGCAGAGAGTACGATGCGGTCAAATCGCAGCTGAACTGACAACTGCATACCACCGCGAGACACAAAAATAGCTGTGACACGGCACAGCAAGCGGAGAAGGACGCTTTATCCTTCCTGCTTGCCGTGCCGTGTTTTGTTACAGCGGAAAGGATGTGGGACATGGTAAGAACGATCCCGCTGAAAATACAGAATGAATATATCGCCGGAGACAAGGTGCTGATAGGCGCGGCGGGTAGCCACAATGATGTGGTGCTGCGGATGGAGTTCTCCCCCATGTGGGAGGGACTGGCAAAGACTGTACAGTTCATGGACGCGCTGGGTGAAACCGTCGTAGAGGTGGTGCTGACCGCAAATCTGCTGGAGGGAGACACCACCAACGTATACCTTGTGCCTGTGCCACACGGGGCGAAGAAATACGCTGGAGACATGGTGCTTGCCATCAAGGGTGCGGTGGCTTCCGGAGGGAAAGAAGCACGGTCGACCACGGCGGTATACGGGAAGTTCACCGTGGCGGAGAGCAAGTGGAGCGGCAGCGCAGAGACGGAACAGGATGTAGCACCTACGCAGGCGGCGCAGATGCAGACACAGATCGATGCTATTATCGGCACGATTCAGGACGCGAGAAAAGCGGCCACGGAGGCGGAGAACAGCCGGGACACTGCAGGACGCTTCGCGCAGGAGGCGGAGAAGTCGGCATCGGCGGCGAAAGGGAGCGCGGAGGATGCCAACGCATCGGCAAAGACGGCAGGACAGGAAGCCAACCGGGCGGCGGACGCCGTGGCGAAATATCCCTATCTCGGCGGTGATGGGTACTGGCGGCTTTGGGACGCGGAGAGCGGAAGGTTTTATAAGAGCAGCATCAGCGGGCAGGGGAAGCCCGGCGCGACGGGCGCAACGGGTCCGCAGGGTGAACCGGGAAAGGACGGACACCCCGGCGAGAAAGGTGAACCCGGCGAGAAGGGCGAACCCGGTGAGAAGGGAGAACCCGGCGCGTCCGGTGCGCTGGTGGAGACAAGCGGAATGTACGGATTCCGCGTAAATGAGGCGGGGCACCTGATTCTTGGCTATACGGGAAACACACCGCCGAATATGTCTATCAACAGCGCAGGGCACCTGATATTAACAGTGTAAGGAGGTAAAAGATATGCCTGAAATTGATCTGGGTCTGGTAATGGGCCCGACTGGTCCGAAGGGAGATCCCGGAAATGACGGCGCACAGGGAAAGCAGGGCGAACCCGGAACTCCCGGTAAGGACGGCGCACAGGGGGCACAGGGCGTACCCGGAGCGGACGGAAAGAGCGCGTATGTGGCGGCGCATGAGGGAGGGTATACAGGATCGGAGGCGCAGTTCAACAAGGATCTGGCTGACGTGCAGAACGCGGTGAAATTCAGTGCCCCCCAGTCTCTCACCGACGCGCAGCAGGCGCAGGCGCGTGACAACATCAACGCCCCTGCCCCATATGAAGCGGGAGACAACATCTCCATCACCGGCAGGATCATCACCACTAAGGCATTCCCCTGCAACCCCAACCTGCTGGATAACTGGTACTTCGGGAATCCTGTGAACCAGCGGGGGCAGACGAGCTACACGGGAGCGGGGTACGGTGGAATCGATAGATTCACGTTTGACGGTCAAGGCGGAACCATGACTGTTGGAGATGGATTCGTTTCCTTCCAGAAGACCGGCGACTATACATCGCCTATTCAGTTCTTCGAGAACAGCAGAGTTCCCGCGAATCAGATTGCAACAATCTCTGCCATAGTAGACGATGACTTGTTCTTTGCAACCGGTACATTAGAAGGCAACCTTGTGGCTGTGTGCCCCGGCGGTCGCTTTGAAGCATACCGTCTTGACAGCCGGAGCGTGTTTCGGTTCGTTTTCACGGAATCCGGCGTTTACAAAGTCCGTGCCGTTGGTCTGGAACCCGGCACCCAGCAGACGCTGGCGCACAAGGAATACGGCGAGTGGGTGCAGAATGAGATCCCGAAGTTCGGCGATCAGCTGGCGGAATGCCAGAGGTACTACTATCGGGCGCATTATACCCAGTATCAAACAATCAACATGGCGTATGAAGACACATCCTATGCGTTCATCATGCTACCGCTCCCCGTTGCAATGCGTATCGATAACCCCGTGTTGACGCAAAGTAAGCCGATAGCACTGGGGAGTAGCGAAAAAATAATGACGGCGGCAGAGGCGAAGGGATGTATGGCGAGATTGGGTGTCAACTATGCAGCAATAAGCAACGCGCAGAGGCCAGTGTACTCGTACTGCGCCGACCCCGAAGGCGTCACCTTTGAACTTTCCGCCGATTTGTAGGAGGTGCACTATGGAAATCCAAAATTCAAAGGTCTACGTCCTGCTGGACGAGCGGAGCCGCGTCCTACGCTGCGAGGGCGGCTACACCATGAGCAACATCGACGATGTGAGCAAGTGGACGTACATCGACGAGGGGACGGGGGATAGGTACAACCTGTGCCAAAGCCATTACCTCGCCGGCGGTCTGTACACCATGCAGGGCATTCCCCGTTACAAGTTCGAGGGCGGGGCGTGCGTGCTGCGGAGCGAGGCGGAGATCGCAGAGGACGTGGCGGCACTGCCCAAGCCGGAGCCGTCGCAGCTTGAGCAGACGCAGGCGGAGGCGGTGCAGTACAAAGCCGCGCTGAAGATCCTGGGCATCGAAACGGAGGGCTGATATGAGGACGGACATTCTGGAACAGGCGAAAGCCCTGAAAGCCAAGATCGACAAGAACCAGCAGATCGTGGACACGGTGGAAGCGACGGGCGGTATCACGGTGTCGCTGGAGCAGAGCGACAAGCTGGGCTTTGACTGGCGCGTCTACGCGGTGAACAACGTGGTGGTGCGACGGGAGTATGAGAAGCAGGCAAACCCCGCGGGCACGGCGGACAACCCCCTCCCGTGGACGGTGGCGGCGAAGCTGATCCCCAACGGGTATTACACCCACGATGGGGTGACGAAGGTGTGGACAGGGGAGAGCGGCGTGACGGCATCGTGGGACGATGCAGGATGGGAGGCAGTATGACGGAGGCAATCATCGTGGCAATCATTACGGGGGCGTTGACGTTCGCGGGGGTGCTGGTGGCGAACGGGAAGGCACAGGCGGTGACGAAAGAGCGGATGGACGAGCTGACACGGGAGGTTCGGGAGCACAACAACTTCGCCCGCCGTATGCCGGTGGTAGAGGAACAGATCAAGGTGATCAATCATCGGATCGCTGATCTGGAAAACAATAAGTGACAGGCGTAAAGCCGGAAAGGAACATTATGAAGCTGAACAACAAGACCTATGACATCATCAAGTGGGTGGTTATGATCGTTCTGCCCGCCATCAGTGCCCTGTACGTGGGGCTGGGCGGCATCTGGGGCTGGCCGTACATCGAGCAGGTGGCAGGCACCATCTCCTGCGTCACCGTGTTCCTGGGCGCACTGCTGGGCATCTCCACGGCGGCTTATAAGAAGACCAGCGTCCCCGAGGAGGCGGAGTAATGGCCGCACCGAAGGTGTACCTGTCCCCGGCTATGCACAGGGCTAACCCCTGTGTATACCCCCGGCCGGACGGGAAACAGTGCTACGAGGCACTGGAGAACAACGAGTACATCGACATTCTGGAGCCGGTGCTGAACCGCTGCGGCATCGAGACGAAGCGGGGCTATCGCCGTACCCCCATGAACGGCGACAACGGCAACGACATTATGAAGCAGAATGTCCGGGAGAGCGACGCGTGGGGCGCGGACGTGCATTACGTGAGCCACACCAACGCCAGCGCGGCGGGCAACGCCAAGGGCTGCCGCCCCATGTACTACACGTACTCCAAAGAGGGCAAGCGACTGGGGGAGATCATGGTGAAGTACCGGAGGCAGATCTACCCCGGCACGGTGACGCTGAACGCCAGCAAGAAGTGGTACGAGCTGCGGGTGCCGAAAGCCGTGTCCTTCTACGAGGAGCACGTGTTTCACGACAATCTGGAGGATGCTACGTGGTTCCACACCCACATGAAGGAGATCGCCGAGAGCGCGGCAAAGGGGCTGTGCGAGTGGTTCGGGATCCCCTACGTGGAGCCGCAGAAGCCGGAGCCGGTGGAACCGGAGGAGCCTGCCGTGCTGGGGAACATCCTGCTGCACGGCGTGGATGGCGATTCCGGCACGTGGGAGAGAGTGAAGTAAGGAGGTAGCGATGACTGTTACGGGGACAATTTCCAAGGCGGACGAGCTGCGGATGAATACCATCAGCGATGAGCAGAAGGCGGAGTGGGTAATGGGGCTGGATAAGGAGATCGCAGACCGGATGGGTACAGCGTCCCGCGTACATGATTGGCCTGCCGGGGACGGGGAGCTGCTGCTCCCCTCCCCCTACGACAGAGTGTATGTGCTGTATCTGTGCAGCCAAATTGACTATTACAACAACGAGACGGCGTTGTACGGAAACGACAAGGCGGTGTACGACGAATCGTTGAGCGAGGCGTTGGCGTGGTGGCGGCGGGAGAACTGCCCTGCGGACAGCGGGAATGTGAAGGTGATGTGATGCGGGTACCGGAGCTGCCCTATGAGCTGCGCCCAAACAAGGTGGAAATGGTGCAGATGCGGGGGATCAACTGGTCGGATGCACTGCAAGACGGCGATATGCGGGACAGCTTGAATTTGTCTGCGCGGAGATGGCCTTATATCACGACACGAAAGGGACGCGTGAAGCAGGAGGGTTATAGCAACGCGACGGCACTGACGGCGTGGGACAAACTTGTGGCGGTGCAGGGCACGTCGCTCCTCTATGACGGTCAGGCGGTGGGTACCGTAACTGCGGGACGAAAGCAGTTTGCTATGGTGAACACGAAGATGGTGATATGGCCGGACAAGGCGTATTTGGATATAAACGACAAGCAGATCAAACCTCTGGCTGCGGAACTTACAGGGAGCAAGGCGACGTTCACAAAGAACAAAATGACTGTTAGCGGATGGCCTGACTTGACGGCGAAGTTCAAAGCGGGTGACGGTATTACCATCTCCGGGTGCAGCACCAATACGGCGAATAACAAGGACATTGTGATCAAGGCGATTACGGCCACGGAGATCACCGTTGCGGATAACACGTTTACAGAGGCCACGGAGGAGAGCACAGCTATTAAGCTGGAGCGGAAGATCCCAGATCTGGATTATATCTGTGAGAGTGAAAACAGGCTGTGGGGCTGCGACAGCAAGACGCAGACCATTTACGCAAGTGCGCTGGGAGACCCCACCAACTTCTACGTATACGAAGGGCTGTCCACAGATGCGTATACGTTGGCTGTCGGCACGGAGGGAAAGTTCACGGGTTGCTGCAAGCTAAGTTCCTCGGTGCTATTCTGGAAGGAGACGAAGCTGCACAAGATGCTGGGCAGCTATCCGACAGAGTACGCGCTGTACACCTACGAGATGGAGGGCTTGCAGGAGGGCTGTCACAAGAGCCAGCAGGTGATTAACGATACGCTGTTTTACAAGAGCCCTCACGGCGTATACGCCTATTCCGGGGGCACTCCGACGCTGATCAGTGATAATTTTGGGGAGAAGGAGTTCACGGACGCGGTGTCCGGCAACGACGGGGACAGTTATTACCTAAGCGTGAAGGACGGAGAAGCGCACCACCTGCTTGTGTACGAGACGAAAACGGGTATATGGGTTCTTGAGGACGGCACGGAAGCGGTGAACTTCGCACGGCTCGGTCGTAAGCTCTATATGCTGGACGGCAGCGGGGATGTGTATCTGATGGACGGGGAAGAAACGCCGCAGACGCAGATGTGGATGGCGCAGTTTGCCCCCATGTACGAGACGCTGAACGGAAAGAAAGCATATTCTAAGCTGATGATGCGCCTTGAGCTTCCGGCGGGCAGTTATGTGATCGCCAAGGTGCGGTGCGACGGGAAGCCGTGGAAGGAGTGCGGACGGGCTGTTGGCAGAGAGCACAATGTGACAAGCCTGCGTATTGCCGCCAATCGCTGTGATAAGTTCGAGCTTCGGCTGGAGGGAAAGGGCGCGTGCACTATCCTTGGCATCTCCAGAGAGTTCATTGTGGGGAGTGATGTGAAATGATCGTTTTCCCGGAGAGCATAAACGAAGTTCCCGTTGACAATCCGGGGGAAGCCCTGCGGATGGTCGAATCGTACATCAAGTATATGTGCCAGCGCACGGAATGGGCGATGGGGAATATATCAAAAAATGTAAGCGCGGCGGGTATGTCAAGCGCGGAGACGTACATTCTTCTTACGGCACTGCAAAACACGGTATCCGCACTGCAAAGCACGGTGAACAGCCAAGGAGCCAGCATATCGGCTCTGCTGCAAACGGTGACGACGCTGGGCAATGACTACACGGCACTGAACGGGCGCGTGGGCGCACTGGAAAAGGCGTTGGATACATTGACACAGCGCGTCACGAATACAGAAAACAACTACACGGCACTGGAACAGAGAGTTTCCGCGCTGGAGAACAACAAACAGGAGGGCTGAAAATGGCAGGTTATAGTGACCTTAGACGAACAATAGCAGGTGCCCTTTCTGCGGGCGATAAGGACAAGGCGAAAAAGTACGCTGCGGACAGCTGGGGAAGCTTGGACGCGAACCAGAAAAGCGAGCTGACCAGATTAGGCGTTGCGCCGTCGCTGCCGTCTCCCAGCAACGGCATCAAGCAGCAGATGAACGACTACGCCAAGGGATTTATCGGCGGTGCGGGCAATCTCGCAAGCAGCATCGTCAATGGCGGCTTGGCGGGTATTCTCGGCGGAAAAACGCCGCAGCAGGTGGCAGATGAGATCAAGGGCTCCGGTGGGACTTATACTCCGACGATGCCCACACTGCCGGATTTCAGCAACGAGTACAAGCAGGAGCAGGTGGTGGAAATGCCGGTAAGCGTAGGCGATCAGCCCACTTATAACAGCGCGTACATGGATAAGCTGAACGCGCTGGCGCGGCAGCTGACGGAGATGAACTACGACGACTGGACGAAGGGCAGTCAGTACCAGTCGCTGGCTGACCGCTACGGAGACAACGGCAGGCTTAGTATGCAGGACGTGCTGGGGCAGATCGCGTCGAGAACGGGCGGCATGGCTTCCTCCTATGCAACGACGGCGGCACAGCAGCAGTACAACCAGTACATGGCGCAGCTGGAGGAGGTGGCGCGGCAGATGTACTCGCAGGAGCGTGGCGACATTCTGGAGAACGCCAACCTGTATAGAAACCTTGCCAACGACGAGTACAGCCGGTACCGCGACAGCCTTGCTGATTATAACGAGCGGCTGGCGGCGGCACAGGCGGCGGCGCGAAGCGCGTACAGCGGCGGTGGCGGCGGCACTGGAAACAGCGGAGGAAGCGGAAGGAATTTCAGTTTTGTGGCAGAAAAGGGACCTGGAATTGAAAGAGCTGGAAACCGCGTAAGCGCAAAGGCCAACGGCGTTTCCTCTTTCAGCGATATTAAGCGGACGATCAGCGGCCATCTTGCATCCGGAAACGTGGAGGGAGCAAGCAGACTTGTAGATTCCGTGTGGGACGACCTGAGTAAAAAGCAGAAGCAGGATATTAAGAAGATGGGATTCAGCGTGAAATAGGAGGCCGTATGAAGGTGAAGTATACGGGAACCACCGTAAGAAATGGGAAGGACAGAAAAATCACATACACCGGCGGCGTGGGTACGCCGCCGGTGGAGAAAGAAGATAGCGGTGGCGCGAGAGTAAAGTACGTTGGCGGCGCACAGAGCAGGGTGGCGTATAACGAGACCGGGTATAAGCGTGTATCGTGGCAAAAGCCGACAGATGCCGAGACGAAACAAGGGACGCAGAAGCGCGGTCAATTCGACATCTCCGCGCTGGGCGCGGGTAACTACGGAGCAGATAAACGCATTTTTGGTGATGGCTATAACGTAGGGCAAGGCTTGGCAAAGGCTGGGCTGATGGGTGTGTCGCAGATAGCACAGGTAGGAGGAGCTTTAGGAACTCAAGTTGAGAACCTGCTCGGTGCTTTCGCCAAAGAAGGGACTAACGGATATTGGGATCCCGATGTAAGCCAGTGGCCGCTCCACCGGTGGAGTAAAAACATTGAAGCCGAGGCACAAGGCGTACAGCAGCGTTATGAAGAAAACACAAAACGCGGCGGAAAAACGGCAGCTGTGTTTGAAGATATGGGTGCTGCAACGGTTGCAGCAATCCCGCAGGCTGGTGCTGCGCTATTGACAGGGGGAGCAAGTGCAGCGGCACAGGCTGGTGCTCTTGCGGAGAGAGCGGCGGCAACGCCTGGACTTGTTGGCACCATATCCAGAAGTTTGAGGGCTATGGCGAACGACCCAAATTTTAAGCTGGCTTTCTTGCAGGCGGAGGGTCTTGGATACGCGCAGGCAAAAGAGGACGGCGTAGATGATCTACGCGCAACCTTATACGGCGTTGGAAACGGGTTGATGAATGCTGCGGTCGAGGTAGGCGGCGGTATCCAGACGCTGCCAAAGGAATTGCAGGCGGGAGGAAACGCATGGAAAACATGGGTGGATTCCATGTTGGAGGAAGGCAAAGAGGAGGTCGTACAGGGCGTTATTGAGCGTGCGATGCAAAACGCTATGTACAACAGGGGAAATCCTATCGCTGGCGTTGGAAACGATGCTATTTTCGACCCATCTGCGGCAGCTGAGGAGTTCGCGGGAGGAGCCGTTGTCGGCGGTATTCTGGGCGGCGGTCAAGTGGGAATTACTGCGCTTGGGAACCGCGTACACTACGATGCGGCACGGGCAAAATACAGGCACGATGTACGGCAGAACACCGCGCTGGAGATGAACGCAAAGGCTGCGGAGGCGGTGGAGGCTGTGACGCGTGGCGAGAGCATCACCGGCAATCAGGCGGCGGCTATTGCACGCGATCCGGTGGCGATGGAGCTTCTGGAGACCAACACCGGCGTGAAGCTGAACACGCAGCAGCCCATAAGTGCGCTGAAAAAGGACATTTCCGCGCTTGCAAGCCGCGACACGGCACAGGTGCAGACGCAGAGCACCACGGCTACACCTGCAACGCAGAAGCGCACACAGAAGCACACAGGCGGCTTTCTGGAAGCCGGACATAGGGCGTACCGGGAAATGAGCCGGACGGCGGAGGACGCGCCCTCCCTGTACGCAGGTTTTTCCAGTGTGTACAACGCAGGGCTGAACGGCATTGAGGCGGGCAAGGCAAAGGGCAAGTACGCGGCAATGCTGACGCCGGAGCAGCGGTACGCGGCGTATAACGCCGGTCTTGAGGACGCACGGGTGCAGGTAGCACGTGAGAACGCGGAGGTGGCGTCCGTGACCACCACGGCGGGAGCCGGTCTGGCGGACAACGAATACAGCCGGTATCTGATCGCAACAAATAAGGACACCGCCGCCACGCTGAACGCATGGGGCAAGAAGCTGGGCGTCCGGATCGAGATCGTGGATCAGGTGCTGGGCGGCAGAGCCAACGGTCAGTACATCAAGGAGCAGAATCTCATCCAGATTGCCGCCGACAGCGACAGCCCGATTTTGAACGTGACGGCACATGAGATCACACACCGGATGCAGGACTTGTCACCTGCTGAATATCGGAAGTTTCGGCAGGCGGCATTGGAGTACAAGATGCAGGAGGCCGGCGCAGACACAGAGGCGGAGATCGTGGAGAAGTATATGGCGGCGGCGGAGAGCGAGGGCGTGACGCTGACGCGGGACGGTGTGATGGACGAGCTTGCGGCGGACTTTGCCGGGGATATGCTGGACGACGCAGAACTGTTTTCCAAGTTCGCCAAGGAGAACCGGACGGCGGCGCAGAAGCTGTTAGACAGCCTGAAGGAGTTTCTTTCTAAGGTCAAGAGCCTGTTCACCGGCAAGTACCGCGACATGGCGGCGCAGGAGGCATACGGCAAGAACTACGCGGAGCTGGAGGATCTGGCGAAGCAGTGGCAGGCGGCTTTTGACGCGGCGGAGCGGCAGGCGGAGAAAGCAAAAACTGCCGCCGGTGAGGGCGGCGGCGTGCGGTACATGATCCGTAGTATTGACGGAGAAACCATGACCGTTATCGACACAGAGAATGATACGCGCGATTTTAATGCGGCAGAAGCGTATTTGAAAACACTGGTGGACGCTGACCATCCCTTCTCCACCATCTTAGCGGATGCACAGCCTGTTTATGTGGGAAAAGACTTGCCGGGAGAATACAAATCTTCCGAGTACACAAAAACCATGAAGCCTGCGCTGCGGAAAATCAAAATGCAAGCGGCTACCAACTTGGATGAAATGCTCCTGCTGGCTGAAAATGGCGAGTGGAAAGAGAATGTAAAGACGAAACACAGTAAAGACGCACAAAATGGATGGTATCGGTATGATACGAGGTTTGCGGTTCCAATTTTGGACGCAAAAAAAGCCATAGACCACTATGCTGTCTACGGCGGGACGCTCCTAATTCGCAATGACGCAGATGGGAAATCGTATTTGTATGACCTTCTTGATGTAGAAAAAAAGAAGGTAATCAGCAAAACTTCCTTCTCTGCGGAAACGCATTCGGAAGTAACCTCGCCAAAACCTTCTGATACCAGTATACCCGCCGATGGCGAGAATGTCAAGCCGCAGTTTTCGCTGAAAGCCACGGACAGCACCGGTCGGAAGCTCTCCGAACAGCAGCAAGAGTTTTTCAAGGACAGCAAGGTGCGGGACGCAGAGGGGCGGCTGATGCCCGTCTACCACGCAACGTATGACAATTTTACCGTTTTCGACCGCGGAAAGCTCGGCAGCCTCACGGACGGGAATGCCACAGACGAGAATTTTGCAGCTACTTCGCATATCGGGTTCTGGTTCAACACCAAGGATCTGAGCAAGACGGCAGGGCTTGGCAGCAGGAGAGAAAAAGTGTATCTTGACATCTCGAACCCCTACATGGTATCCTCCTTGGATGCGCTGGTACAAACGATGGATGGCTACGAAGGGACTGCCGCAGAAAAGGGGTCGGAGTTTGAAACGCAGCTGCGCGTCGAGGGATACGACGGAGTGGTCGTGCAGGATGAGGAGTTCGGCGGAACAAGTTATATTGCACTTGACGCGAAGCAGATCAAGCGCGTGGACAATGCGGCACCTACAATCGACCCGGATATACGGCTTTCTCTGAAAGCCACGGCGGAGGTGGAGCGCGAGGCGCGGGAACTCAAGAAGGAGCGGAACGCGCTGGCAAAGCAGAACGAGATGCTGAAACAGCGTGTGCAGGAGCTGAAAGGTGAAATGCGGATCAGCAAGGAGCCGTCCGTTGTGGCGCGGGACGTGAAGAAGCTGGGGCAGAATCTCATCCGAGAATACGGAAGTGACGTGCGGTACGCGGACATTCAGAGCGAGATGGACGCGCTGGCAAAGGCTGTTATGAAAAGGGATGTTTCCATGTCAGACCTGATGCCCCACGCCAAGGCGGTTGCGGATGCCATCGTGGACAACACCACAGAGCTGACGGAGTACGGAGCGGAGCTGCTGGAGATTCGGGACTATCTGAAAAACCGCACGATCCAATTCAACGGAGAGATGGCGAACTACAACGAGTTCCGCAAGAGTAACATTAGTACGCTGCATCTGAACAAGACAAAGGGTCTTCCGGTTGATATTCTGTACGCAGAGATGGCAGAGATGTTCGGCGAGGGATATTTCCCCGGCGACGTGTATACTGAGGCTGATAAGCTGTATCGCATTGCAGATGTGGTGAGCGGGATTGAGGAAATTTACAGAAACCCGTTTGAAGGGTACAGTGATGCGGCGGCACAGGAGATCGCCAATCAGCTAATCGACGGCATGATCTCTGACCAGGTGCGGCAGAAAACGACCTTCGCCGACAGGCGGGCGTTGGAGAAGCAGGAGGCCGTGGGGCGCGTTCGCAATATGCTGTCGAGAGAGCGGCAGAACCGCAAGGAGCAAGTAAGCAGGCTGCGGCGCGAGTTCAGCGAAAAAACAAAAGCGGGTCGCGAAAAGCGAAACGCAACGGCGCGGCGGGCACAGATCGCGCGGCACACTGCGGCGATGTCGCGGAAGCTCCTGCATCCAACGGACAAGCAGCATATCCCGGAAAATCTCCGCGTGGCAGTTGCAAACCTCCTGGGCTATATCAATCTGGAGAGCGCATACAGCTACGACGAAAACGGTCGACTGCGCCGCAGTGCATCCGGCAGTCCCACGAAGCGGACGCTGGAGGCGGACAAGCTTAAAACCATCTACAACGAGATAGCAGACAGTGAGGGAAACATGGTGGTAGACCCGGCACTGACGGAGCCGGGAGGACTGCTGGATTCTCTGTCCGCGTTGGGGAATAAGCGTGTTGCAGAAATGACGTCCTCCGAGCTGGAAACGGTGTGGAACGCTATCCGCGCTATTGAGGCTACGCTGACAAGCTATGACAGGACGTTTTCTTCGGCGAAATACAAGCGTACAAGCGAATGGGCAGGCAGGTTCGCAGAGGATAGTGCGAGCAGGCGGCGCGTCAACCGAAAAATATCTCTTGATCTGGCTGATCCGTATACGTTTTTCTCCGCATACGGAGATGCAGGAAAGCAGGTATACCGTGTGCTTAGAAACGCGCAGGATCAGCAGCACGTAATGCTTATGGAGGTGCAACGGGAGGCGTCAAAGTTCCTCGATGAGAATGTGTTCAAAAATAGAGCGGAGCGTCATACATTCACCACCAGCCGCGGCGAGGAGCTTATACTGACAAATGAGCAGATCATGAACTTGTATAATCTGGCGCGGCGCGGTGAGCAGGCGATAAACCATCTGACTAATGGCGGTATTGTGCAGCCGGAGATCAAGCGGGATGGAAAGTTGAAAACTATCCCGCGTGGTGATAAGAACATAGTGCTTTCGCTGGAGGACATCCGTGCAATCACATCCGTGCTAACACCGGAGCAGATCAAGGTGGCGAACGGCTTACAGAAGATCGCAAGTACGCTGTTGGCGGAGTGGGGCAACGACGCCAGCATGACGGTGTACGGGTATCGGAAGTTCAAGGAGGAGCACTACTGGCCTATCACATCGGCGAAGGATGCTGTGGCCTCCAGCGTGGAGAAGGATTCCGACAATGCGCGGTCTATTAAGAACATGGGCAGCGCAAAGGCGTTGACGCCAAACGCCAGCAACGCGCTTGACATCGGCGGCGTGTATGACGTATTTGCCCAGAACGCCAGCGACATGATCAAGTACGCCACGCTGTTAGCACCGATGGAGGACATCAACCGTCTGTATAATTTCAGATACCGTGACAGTGCAGGTCACCTGACGGGACGGAATATGCGGCAGGTATTGTCCAGCGTATACGGGGATGCGTCACAAAAGTATTGGAAAAATCTGATGCGAGATATGCAGAACGGCATGGCGCACAATGCAAGTGACACAACAAAAGCGGTGGAGCGCATTGTCGGGAACACGAAGGGAGCGGCGGTAGGCGCAAACTGGCGCGTGGTGATCCAGCAGCCTACGGCGTACTTCCGCGCAGCGGCAATCCTCGATCCGCAAAACATGGCGAAGGGTATTGCCGGTGGCGTAACAAGCGGCAACGGATGGGACAGGGCGAGAAGGTGGGCACCTATTGCCGGGATCAAGGACACATCCGGATTCGACCAGGGAAGCCGGTACACCATCGCAAGAGAGGTATACGGAACCAGCGACGGCTTTATTGACAAGCTGGGTGAATGGAGTAGCCGTGGTGCCGCCAAAGCAGACGCTATCACGTGGGGCAAGATATGGAACGCCTGCGAGTGGCAGGTATCCTCTAACACGGATCTGGAAGTGGGGAGCGATGCATTTTATCAGCAGGTGGCAGACGTTTTCACGGATGTGATCGACCAGTCCCAAGTGGTGGACGGCATTATGCAGCGGACGCAGATCATGCGGGACAGCGACGCATTGACGCGGCAGGCAACGTCGTTCATGGGAGAACCGCTGAAAAGCTTGAATATGCTGATGCGTGCCTATGACGCGTGGGTGTATGAAAATAATCCGCAGAAGCGAAGCGCGGCATTGAAGCGGATGAAGCGGACGGTGGCGTCTCTCCTTGTAACGGACATCATAAACTCCCTGGCACAATCCATTATTGATGGTCTGCGCGACGACGACAAGGACAAGAAGTACCTTGCACGCGTGCTGGAAGCTCTGACGGGAATAAGCGGAGACGAGGAGAATGGATGGGAGGTCACAAAGAACGTTCTTCTTGCCGGAAACCTGAAGGACAACATTACGCTGATCGGAAGAATCCCGTATGCAAAGGATATTATCTCTATCATGCAAGGCTACACAGTAGACCGTATGGATGCCGGAGCAGTAGACGATATTGTTAAGGCAACAAAGTCTATGTTCAACAGTGCCAACGGAAGGGGCGGAAAGACGCCTGCCTATGCTGCAAAGCAGCTTCTTACGGCGGGCAGTAAGATATTCGGCGTCAGCGTGGCGAACCTTGGACGTGACGTGTGGTCTCTGGCACGGAGTATCGCCAATGAAACCGGGAATGTGCGCGTGATGTTCGAGATGGAGAAAGCCGTTTACCGTATGGACAGGAGCGCAGGAAACCGGAAACGGTGGTGTGAGCTGCTGTACCGCGCACAGAAGGAGAACGATAAGGATACGGCGCGGTTGATCTACAAGGAAATGCTGTCCCACGGCTACGAGGAGAAGGACGTGCGCTCCGGAGTGGAGGCGATTATGAAGCAGGAACAGGGCGTAACATCTGTCAATGATCTGAAAAGCCGGTGGATGACACCGTAAATCAAAGAAAGGAGCAACGGGCGAAAGGGCAACCATCCTATGGCACCATCCCGCCGAAAGGCGATCCGCAAGCCTGCGTAACGCAGGATGAAACAGGAGCACATGGAAATACGGACTATGCTGCAAGGCATGGCACCCAAGAGAGCTATCGCATGGATCCAATCTTTCGATCTTCCGCAGGAGGAAGCACAGTGCATCGCAGAGTGCGACGTGCGGCGGAGAAGCTGCGTGGAGCAGGCGTTCAGGATGAATGTTTCCGTGGACGTTGTGAAACGCCGCCGCCGCGCGGCGTACAGCAAAATGGCTGATGGGCTGCGAATAGAAAAAAGGCACACCTTTTAGGTGTGCCTTTTATGTTTGACTGCCGCCGATGAAAACAGCAGCCTTTAGGGGGTGCTTTTAATATACGCCAAAAATTTCTGAAATGCAAGAGAAATCGTTCGACAAATTTCGACACGCACTTTTCCGCCACTTTCCCGCCACTTTTCAGGGGGCGAATTGCCGTATGCTTATAGCAAAGAGAGGTGGTAGTGATGTTTGTCCGGTTTAATCCGAATCCTGCCGGAAAAAACGTTGGGGATTGCCCGGTGCGGGCTATCTGCTGCGCCACGGGGCAGGGATGGCATGAGACGTATGTGCAGCTGTGTATGCAGGGGCTGGCTCTGGCGGATATGCCGAGTGCCAACAATGTGTGGGGTGCGTATCTGAAAAAGCTTGGATTTGCGCGGCATGTTATACCGGAGGACTGCTCAGACTGCTATTCCGTGAGTGATTTTGCAAGAGATCACACACGTGGTACATATCTTCTGGCTCTGGAATCCCACGTGGTATGCGTGATGGATGGAGATTGGCATGACACGTGGGATTGCGGGGCGGAAACACCATTGTATTACTGGGAAAGGACGGATGAATCATGAACTACCCATATTACGGCAACCCCTACATGCAGCCGATGCAGGACAATTTGGCGCAGCTGAGACAGCAGCAGTTGCAGGCCATGCCCCCTATGCCGCAGAATCCAATCCCCCAAGGTGGGGTGCAGTGGGTATCCGGCGAGCAGGAGGCGAGAAGCTGGATGGTGGCACCAAATGCGGCTGTGGCTCTTTGGGACAGCACGGCACCGGTGATCTATCTGAAACAGGCGGACGCAAGCGGTAAGCCGACACTCAAGACATACGACCTTGTGGAGCGGCTTGCAAGCAGCGGTGACGCACAGAAAAAGGATGCCCCGGATTATGTGACCCGTAAGGAGTTCGACGCGCTGGCGGCGATTGTGGGTGAAATGAAGGGCAAGAAGAAGCGCAAGGAGGAGGCAGCGGACGATGAATAATCCGTTTTTTGGCACAATGGGCGGCGGCAACGGATTCATGCAGATGATGCAGCAGTTCAAGCAGTTCAAGGAAACATTCCAAGGTGACCCCAGGGCAGAGGTAGAGAAGCTTCTGCAGAGCGGCAGGCTCACACAAGCGCAGCTCAATCAGCTCCAGCAGATGGCGAAGCAGTTTCAAAGTCTGATGGAATAAGCAAAGTCTAAGCAAAAACATAAGACAAAACATAACTTGTTTCTTTATCGTGGCCGCGATTCAGATAAATTACATCAACAAAAGGAGTGATACTATGTCTATTTCCGAGGGTATGCCCACAATGACCATGCCGGTTACCCCTGCCAACAGCGGAAGTAACGGCTTCGGCTTCGGCGGCGATGGCGCGTGGTTCCTTATCATCCTGTTCCTGTTCGCGTTCTGTGGCTGGGGCGGCAATGGTTTTGGCAACAACGGCAATTCCGGCGGCGTGGTGGACGGATATGTGCTGGCTTCCGACTTCTCCAACATTGAGCGCAAGATGGATCTGATCAACGGCGGGCTGTGTGACGGCTTCTATGCCGTGAACAACACCCTGTTGACCGGCTTCGGCAATGCCGAGCTTTCCCGTGCTAACCAGCAGGCGGCGTTGATGCAGCAGCTCAACGCTATGCAGATGCAGGCGGCGAACTGCTGCTGCGAGAACAGAGCAGCTATCGCGCAGGTGCGGTACGACATGGCGACGCAGGCGTGCGACACGCGGAACACCGTGCAGAACGCCACCCGCGACATCGTGGAGAATCAGAACGCCAACAGCCGCGCTATTCTGGACTTCCTGACCAATTCCAAGATGCGCGATCTGGAGAGCGCAAATCAGGAGCTGCGTCTGGCGGCATCTCAGGCGGCGCAGAACAACTATCTGATCTCCCAGCTGCGGCCTACGCCCATCCCGGCGTATGCTTCCTGCAACCCGTGGGCTGGCAGTTACACCGGCTGTTCCGGCTGCTGACAACTGCATATCACCAGCTGTTCGGGAATCCCGAACTGTTCAGCCCCGTGCTGATACTGACACCAACGCGGCGGGGCAATAGCTCCGCCGCTGTATTTTGAAAGGAGTGGTTATTTTGGCTGAATACGTGAATACCAACATCGTTTCTGTCCCTGTCGGGCAGAATGTCCCTCTTACGGAAACCGCCGTTGCAGGCAAGCCCTGTATCGTACACCGCGAAGGCAGCGGGCAGGTGACGCTTCGCGGTCTTACGAATCAGTGTAAGGCGCGATTCCGCGTGTCCTTTGGCGGAAACATCGCCATCCCTACCGGCGGCACGTTGGGCGCGATCACTGCTGCTCTGGCAATCAACGGAGAGCCGCTGACAAGTGCAGTGGCTACGGTTACGCCTGCCGCCGTGGAGAACTATTTCAATATCTTTGTCTCCGCCAACGTGGACGTTCCCAAGGGGTGCTGCCTGACGGTGGCGATGAAGAACACCAGTACGCAGGCGGTCAACTTTGCCAACAGCAATATGACCGTCGAGCGTGTGTGCTGAAAGGAGGAACGACATGAACACGAAAGACCTTTTTAACATTCGCGAGATGCTGTGCAGCGAACTGTCGGAGTTTTCCGGTCAGCGAGAGTTGAGCACAGCCGAGCTGGACGCTGTGCATAAGCTGGCGTCCTCCATCAAGAACATTGACAAGATCGTCATGTTTGAAAGCGGTGGGTACAGCCGCGACGACGGGTATTCCCGCGAAGATGGATATTCCCGTGATTGGGATGCCAATATCAGAGGCGGGTATAACCGTGGCAGTTCGTACCGTCGCAAGAGGGATTCTATGGGTCGGTATAGCCGCGACGATGGGAACGCAAAGGATCTCATCGAGCGCATGATGCAGGACACCGATGATCCTAACGTGAAGGAAGCTTTGCGGCAGGCGATGCACGTTGTTGAAAACGGGTAATTGTAGCCCACGATGTAGCCCACGCAACGTATGTTAGTGATTCTTGGCGTCTCTTAGTGTCTCAAAAAGCAAAAATGCGAAAACCGCCGAGGCGTTGTGCCACAGCGGTTTTCGTTGTTTTGGCGCGGAAGGAGGGATTTGAACCCTCGCGCCGCTTTTGACGACCTACTCCCTTAGCAGGGTAATTGAAATCGTTGAAAACAAATGGGTTCAACACTTTTTGTAGACCATTTGTAGCCCGTAGAAAAGATTTTCACTTGAGCTGATTGATGGCTTTGTGTGCTGCCTCCGTTGAAACGTGGATGTATCTCTGCGTAGATGATAGTTTTGAATGGCGCATGATCTGCTGTACGACGGGAAGCTCCACGCCTTTTTTTACCGCTTCGGTGGCTGTGGTGTGTCGGCAAGAGTACGGCGGCAAATCTCTTATTCTTAGCTGCTCCATAGTTTGGTGGTACGTAGAGTAAAAATTATCTTTATTCCCGCAGTACAGTGAACCCGCAGTGCTTTTAGAACTGGCGGAGAGAGTTTGCAAAACAGGTGTCATAAATTCTGGAAAAACAATGGGAACATCTTTTCTCTTTTTTGTTTTCCGTCCGCAGCCGTAAATCTCGTGCTTAGTATAGTCTATCATATTTATCTTGCAGGAAAACAATTCTGCGGGCATCATCGAGGTATAAATCATAAGTAAGACGTAGCCGATAAATAAGTCTCCCGTGTCCCATGCTTTCCACATCGTATTCACTTCTTCCTCGGTAAACGGGGTAGGCTCCTTTTCTTCCAGCTCCGGCAATACAATGAAGCGGGATAGGTTGACGGTCACTGTTCCGTTGCTGCCGCCGCTGGCCATAGCGCGTTGGTATAGGTGCGACAGCAGCGACTTCATGTCGCGTGCTGTGTAATACGACGTGGCAGCATTATTAACGGTGTTTTGCAGATCGTCCAGAGTGAGTGTATCAATTTTTCGAGAAATGATTGGCTCCAGCCGCTCACGCGCTTTTTTGTAGGCAGCAATTTTATCCTTTGATAGTTTTTTTAAATCGTTTTCCTTCCAGCCTTGCCATAAGAACAGGAGCGTTGGAGTTTCCTTGCTCTGGTGGTATGTTTGGGAGGACGCCCATTCCAAAGCCTCCGTCTTTGTGCGGAAGCCGCCTTTTGTTGGTCTTTTCCGCACAATACGTATTGCACCATCTGGCGTTTTTTCTTGATAGCTGTATCCTGCGGCGCGAGCTGTCCATGTATTGCCGCGCTTATAAGCACTACCTGCGCCATTTGGTCGTGAGCGACCCTTTCTTTTTTCAACTGTCTGCTTTTTCCCACAGATATGACAATAAACAGCGTCCGGGATCAGTTGGACGCCGCACTTTATGCAGCTTGACATAGGGACACCTCACAAAGAAATAACAAGAAACTTGTGACTATTGCCACTTGAAAACAAGAATCTTGTGATATACAATGGTGGCAAACAAATAGAACAAATGTTTTATATATCGAGAGTGGGCGTGTGTTCCTTTGTATCGCGCAGGGAAATTATAAAAACGGCGGCAAAAATGCCGATGCCGACGGCAAGCAGCAAAAAGACGATCCATGCGAATACACCGGCCTCCCCGCCCTGAATAAGCCCCTGGTTGGGCACACGGTAGTCAAAAAAGATGTAGCCAACGATAACCGCCATAAACATGGAACACACAAGCATAAGCCCATAAATGGCGAATTTGTTTAGCCGCGCATTTTTTCGCTGGTAGTCAATGCTTTTTTCCATCTGCTCCATGCAGCCCTTCAGGTGGGCGATCTCCAGTTCGCTTTGGTGGTTGCGCTGCAGCTGTACTATCTGATCTTCCGGGGACAGCATTTCCGTGATGCCGAAATACCTGTCCAGCGACACACCTAGGGCGGCGCAGATGGCACCGGCATTATAGACGTTTGGTGCCTTGGATTTGGAAGCAAAAAAGTTACCAATGGTGGATATGGAAATTCCGGTTTCGTCTGCCAGATCCTGAATGGTGATATTCTGGCGGTCCCGTGCTTCGCGGCACAATTCCTTTAGCGTATCTTCCATTTTTCCCTCTTTTCCCCTTTTTGGCGGTCAATTATCCACATGTTGTTGCGGGAAAACAGCGGTTTTCCCTTTTTGGCGTTGACCGACCGAACTTAAACCTGCTACGGTGAACCCGCAGCAGGTGCGCGTGATGGTTGGTGTGTCTGCTGTAAGCCCCCGCCGCCGTTGCGGAGGCGGCGGGGGTGCCTGGGTTGTTAAATTGCCATAATTGCAATACAAATCATGGCAGACGAAATATATAAAGCAATTGATCTAAAGCAGGTATAAGTTTCAGATGCTTTTTCCATTATAGACGCGCACCAGTTCAAATAAATACAATAGTGCGCCATTGTATCATTGAAGCCAATAACATCATCCATTTGCGGGAACCTATCTGAAAACTTTTTTGGACAAGAAAATTTTTCTTCTCCAAACCGAGCGAACAAAAAGAGAGTAATAACGGGGATTGCGGCAAAAACAAGCCCCCAAAGTAGATAATCACTGTTGGTTTGAACGCCCCATATATAAAGTAAAGTAATTGCTGAAGCGGAAAACAAAAACCATTGTCCGCCAAATGCCCAAACGCTTGGAGTATTACAATAGCTTGATAAATATCTGGATTTTGCTTCCCCGTATGTTTGTAATATTGCTGGAGCACATTTTGTGTTTATGCATATTTCTCCAGTTGCCGGGCAAATGCCATAATTATGGACGATGCCGTCATTAAAGATAAGTAATAAATCGCTTGGCGTAACTGCATTTTCTATACATATTGTCCCTCTATAAGCACAATAACCAATAATAACTCCAACAACGGCAAGAAAAATAAACCTTGAAATAATCCAGAATGGCGGCGGGAACATGTCACGGCAAATAATGCCTACAATAATAATTATCCCGCAACTGGCAACAAGACCATCTTTCATATATAGTTTATACATAAATACATCCCCTTTCTGGGATGTATTATACAACTTGTGGAATCAGTAAACAAGTGTACCTCATAGAATTTGTGCAAACAAACGAAAGAGCAGAGGGAGAAATAGGCATATTGACGGAAGAAAGGGGACGGAAATGAACGAAAAGCTGATGAACCTGTTTGTGCAGCTGGGGGAGGCGGAGAAAGACATTATTCTTGCGGCGGCAAAAGCCCTTTTATCTGGAGGAGAAGCATCTCCTTCTGATCCGGAGTAAGGCGGGACAGCAAAGACAGCATCTCCAGATCGCGCTCATCGGTAACGGTGGGCGCGGTTTCTTTTTGCTCTTCAAAGAAACGGCTGACCGGAACACCAAAATAATCTGCGACGCGCTGCAAGTTGGCATCACGAGGAACTGTACCATTTCTCCAGCGTGTGACAACTGATCTTTTGAACCCCATCTCCTCTGCAACGGCGGATGGGGACTTTTTCATTTTCGAACAAAGCTCAATAAACGTCAAATAAAACAAATTGCACACCTCCTTTTTGTGCAAGGTTACAAAAGTGTACTAACGCAACATTTTGTGTTGACTGTTGCGAATGTTAGCTATATAATGGCATCATGTTAGGTAACAAACGCAACAAATATAAGAGAGGTGGTGAGAGAATGGGCGCAGGGGCAGTATTGGCATTTCTATACTGCACCGCTGTATTGATCGGGAACATCTTGGTGCTGGTGAACCATTTACGGCGGTTATCTCAGAAGGAGCAGAAGAAGTTGGATAAAAGACAAGACTGCGGCGATAACACCAGCGCACGCGGCTATTATTGCGATATTGCGAGAGCTATGATTTACGGCTCGAATGTAGGCGCGTTCCTCGTCGTGGTCTTTCTTTTCCTGATCAAGCTGTGAGTAAAGGGCTTTGCCTTTGAATGTGATGGAGACAGTTGACCACGGCTCTTTGCCGCATTTGATGCAGCGGTCATCCAGAAGCATTTGGAAAAAGCTTTCGGCGGTAACTTGGTTGTCCGGGAATTTGTTCAACAGCTGGGACTGTTCCATTTCGCCGCCGTTGTCCAGAAGGACGGAAAGAAGATCGTATCTGGTCATAAGCACCTCGTGATGCATGATGTGTGGCAACTTTATGGTATCACGAAAAGTAAACTTTTGCAACTATAAATTTGAAAGGAGATAAGCAATGCCGGAAGCATGGACGGGACGACTGATCGGGAGGATGCACAACAACCGCATCACCTACGCCGAGCTGGGCGCAGAACTGGGGATCGGAAAGGCGTATGTGTGCCAAATCCTGAACGGCGTAAAGAAGCCGAAGGACATTCAGAAGCGGATGGAAACCGCGCTGGATGCCATCATTGAAAGGAGAAAGAAATGACAGTCAGCGAAATACAGGCGGCGAACAAGCCGTATCTGACGCCGGTAGAGGTGGCGGAGGTGCTGGAATGTGACCCGCAGGCTATACGGCTGGCGGCGCGGGACAACCCCGGACAGCTTGGCTTTCCTGTAGTTCGGGTCGGAAAGAGAACAAAAATTCCCCGGATTCCGTTTTTGCGGTTTTTGGGGTACGCGTAGGAGGTTTAGTGATGTGGTTTACATGGGTACTAACATTCATCGGCGCGGCATGGATGAGCTGGGCTATCGTCAAGGCTGTGGAGGCTATGGGACGATGAGGGAGCGCAACCACCGGGCGTTGGAGTATTCCCGCTGGTGCCGCACCAGAAGATGGTGCAGGAGACTGTGGGTGGTGGCAATCGTCCTGTGGGTGATGCTGCTGGTACTGCTGGCGTGGTGCCTGCCGCTGCCGCCTGTACAGGAGGACGTGGTGCAGTTGCCGCCCACGGCGGAGATTGTGGAACCGGAGATGGAGAACCTGCTGGTATGCGACATCACCGGGTATTGCGCGTGCTGCACACCCTACGCCCACATGAACCGCAACGAGGCGGGGCAGGTGCTCACCGCCTCCGGCCGCTGGGTCAGCATCGGAGAGGCGGTGGCGGTAGACCCGGACATTATCCCGCTGGGCAGCACCGTGACCATCGGAGGGAAAACGTACATCGCCGCCGATACCGGCGTGAAGGGCTATGTGGTGGACGTTCTGATGACCCACGAGGAGGCGCACCGCGCCGGTGTAACAAGGGAGCTGGTGACATGGGAATGACCACCTGCCCCATTGAATGCCCCGACAGGCGGGTTGGCTGCCGCACCGGCTATCCCGTTTGGGCACAGCACGAGGCGGAAAAGGCGCGGTCATACGCGGAGCGAAAGCACGTGATTGACTACAAAGCCTATAAGAAAGCAGTTGTACGCCGCACCATTATCCGCATGAACACGAAATAAGGAGGAAAGAAATGAAGGTTTACAAGGGAACTGACAAGGATATGAAGTGCCGCGGCTTCCAGTACGAACTCGGCAAAACAGCAGAAGTTGACGGAGACATTGAACTCTGCAAAAGAGGTCTCCACGCCTGCGAAATGCCGCTTGATGTTCTTGGTTACTACGCGCCCAGTGGCGGCTCCCGCTATTTCGAGGCGGAACTAGAGGATGCCTGCGATGAGATGCACAGCAACGACACGAAGCGCGTCGGCAAGAAACTTACATTGAGCGCAGAGATCGGCATTCCGGGGTTGGTCAAGGCACAGGTGGAGTACGTTAAGTCGCAATGTGACTTTGACAATGCCATCAAAAAGGCAAACAGTGAAAAGGAGAACCACGCCACGGGCGAGAGAGGCGCAGCATCCGCCACGGGCGTGAGAGGCGCAGCATCCGCCACCGGATGGAGAGGCGCAGCATCCGCCACCGGATGGAGAGGCGCAGCATCCGCCACGGGCGAG
>ERZ1034920.287-NODE-287-length-41410-cov-27.760295_pt1 | contig 41410 bp, 41 predicted proteins | sample MGYA00520688_ERZ1034920 | MGnify/ENA primary metagenome ERZ1034920 (study PRJEB33766, sample SAMN09781785) | gut metagenome | biome: gut microbiome | host: Homo sapiens | place: Madagascar | study: EMG produced TPA metagenomics assembly of the PRJNA485056 data... | reverse complement strand
GGTGGTAAAGCTGGTGATACTGTCAATAGCTAGATTAATTAATTTATTGTAATTATTTATCAATTTTATTAGAATCAGAGTAGAAGGAGTGATAATACAATATGAAGCGATTTACATCATTAATATATACCATAAAAGAGCATTTTCGTTTAAAGCTGATTATCTGCTTTATCATCTGCGCCTTACTTCCTCTTCTAATATTAGGAACAATTTCATACAAAATTTCATATTCCATGGCGCGAAGCAACATCTTAAAAGAAAACAGAGCTGTCTGCGAAAAGTCTCAAAGCCAGCTTGAAAATAGAATGAACCAGATAGAAAATCTGGCTGATTCTATTAATTTAAATTTATGCAGCTTATATAGTACTCCGGAAATGCCTCTGTCAAAATATATTGACACCTTTTCCTCTGTAAAAAACAATATTACATCAATGGTCGATAATTTTAATCTGTATCATATTAATGTTTTTCTGCCCGATAACAGCTTTGTCTCTGATGAAGGACTTACCTTCTGTGCCTTATCAGATATCAAAAATTATAATGTAAAACTAAGCGATTTTTCAAATCAAGGAATCTCTTCCAAATGGATTTTCCGCAAGGATGTCAGCTTTCCATATATGGTAAGCAAAAACGAAAATCCGTCCGGCGTGCTCTCCTGCTATAGATTTGCCCGGATTAATTCCAGGGACTACTGTTTCGCCATCCATATAACAAGCGATGAACTTAGCAGCTATCTGAATCAATTTTTACCGGACAATCCTTCCATATCCTATATAGTAGATACAGAAGGCATTATAGTGTCAAGCACCGATAAAAATCAAATCGGCACTGCGATATCAGGTAATAAGCTTGATAGAATTACCCAGAATACAAATTCTGCCCATTTTTCATATGATAAAAATGAGATAATTTCTGTTCCCGTAAACAATACTCTGTTTCTTGTTACAGAAACACCTGATTATTACATTAGACAAGGCTCGTTCATTCTTGTAGAAGTGATTTTCATATGCTTCCTTATCATCGTTCCTTTGACCATGTTCTCAATTATCTGGGTAGGTGACCAGATGACGAATAAGGTCAATCGACTGTCTCATGCCATGTCGGAAATCAATATGGACAATGTCATAGATACCACTCAGATAGACAGTCTGGTTCCGGCTGTCTCTACACATTTAGATGAAATAGATACACTTACTCTCACCTGCTCCAATATGATTTCAGAGCTGAATTGCAGTTTTGAAAATAATCTGAACTTGAAAATACAGGAGGAAAAGCTCAATTATCAATTACTGCAGTCACAGATAAATCCTCACTTTCTATATAATATCCTGGCTTCGGTCCAGAATTTATTATCGCTTGGCGAGATTGACAAGGCTGACAAAATGCTTTCTGATTTATCTCGTTTTTACAGAGGTCTGCTGCGCACCTCAAACGATCTGATTCCTATAAAAAAGGAATTGGAGATTGCACAGCTATATATGCAGATGGAGGCTCTGTGTAAGGATAACCTGTTTGACTGGGATATTGAGATGGAAGAAGGAATAGAAAACTTCCTTATTTGTAAATTCACATTACAGCCTATATTGGAAAATTCTATTCAGCACGGACTTAAGGGAAATGGCATTCATATGCATATCCATATTTCCATTACATATGATGATGACATGATAGATATTATGATTTCAGACGATGGTATTGGTATGTCAGCAGACAAGCTGAACGAGCTCAGGGAAGGTCTTGCTTCCAAACAGATTCATTATGAGAAGCATTTTGGCATAAGCAATATCAATTCACGTATATGTTCATCCTTACAGGGTCATGGCACGCTTGAAATCAAAAGTATCATAGATTCCGGAACAACTATTATTATAAGAATACCACAATTACTGGAGGATTACTGATGTACAAAATTATGATTATAGATGACAACCATATATCTGTTGATGGTATTTGCCACAACATTGACTGGTACGCTTTAAATGCGCAGGTCACCTGCAAGGCCTATGATGGTCAGCAGGCTCTTGACTATCTGGAGAAAAACGCAGTGGATTTAATCATTTCCGATATTGAAATGCCACAGTTAAATGGCTTATCTCTTGCCCAAAAGGCTCTTGAAATCAATTCCTCTATCAAAATAATACTGATTAGTGCATTTGATAAATTCGAATACGCTAAACAGGCCATACGGCTCGGAGCGTTTGACTACATTGAAAAACCTCTGGATTATTCTTATCTGGCGGAAATCATAAAGAATGCTCTTGATATGCTTGATAAAGAGCAGCAGAACCTTGAAATACTGAAAAACAGCCGTCCTGTTATGGTTGACAATTTTTTTCACCAGCTTTTACAAACCTCCAGCGATGAAGCACGCTATGCCCTTTCACATTACGCGGACTATCTTCAATTAGAGCTTAACTACGATTTTTTTCAGGCCATCGTTGTCCGGATACAAAACGCATCAGAAATAAAAGAAAGCTATGGTATTGAAGAATACCACATCAGGCTTATGAGCCTGTCCGATACACTAAAGGAACGTTTTAGAAAGCAGTTTCCACTGGTTCACACTCTGTCAACCTTTGATGAAATTGTTCTGTTAATCGGCAGCAATCCCTCCAACAGGAAAAGCTTCTATAATGTATCCTATGACCTGTTGACGGAGCTGATACAGCTTTACAAAAACAGCTTTTTTGAATTGAATATAGGAATCGGTAACCTCGTCAAAGACCTGTGGGCTTTGTCAGCATCATATTCCAATGCCTTAAAATCTCTCGAATATCGGTTTTTCTTTCCGCAGAAAAATATATTTACAATCAGCGATACGACAGACACTAATTACTCTGTTGAATTATATGACGTTTCCGGAAATGAGGAGCTTATCCGGCTTTTGTGTAAAAACGATATTTCCGGAATTGATAACTGGATTCTTAGCTTTTCAGAGGATTTGATTAAAAACTACAAAAGCAAGCAATTTATTTTCCTACGAATTTATCAGTTGCTCGGACATTTAATCAAATTTTTGTATGATATGGGAATTAATATCGATGACATGGAAAAAGACATTGTGAAAACCTACCAGAGACTTGATTCCTTTTCAACGAGTACAGAAATCTTCCAGTGGCTTTCAGGTTTGTGTCATACAATATCTGATAAGATTACCCGTTCAAACCAAAGCCATCAGGAGCATGTCTGTACCGAAACCATAGATTACATACGTCAACACTATCAGGAAAACACATTATGTCTGAACGAAATTGCCGACAATGTCAATATCAGTCCGGCTCATCTGAGCGCTCTTTTCAAAAAACATCGTCAGCAGAATATTTCAGATGTAATTTCGGATATCCGTATTGAGGCAGCGTGCAATCTGTTGAAAAATACCAACCTATCACTTAAAGAAATCAGCTTTAAGGTTGGATATTCGAATCAATACTACTTTAGTTCATGTTTCAAAAAGAAGACGGGCAAAACCCCGTCTTCTTATAGATAATAGATAAAATCCGTATAAATTTTTTAAAGCACAATTACGGCAGCGTCAAGCCCGTCTACTTTTCCGTCAAATGCGCTATCTGTCAGCAGATTATATTTCTCGGCATACTCATTAAATTCCTTTACACTGCTGCCGCAATTGAAAAGCATTGCGATTGTCTCTTCGCCGTTTTTTCTGATCATAACAATCGTATCATCATCGTCATTTGTGATTGTCTCAATCATTTCGCCCTCTACGATGCATGCATGTGCTTTTCTAATCTGCATGAGCTTCTTATACCAATTATACATTTCCTTGTCCTGGTATTCCTCATCCCAGTACATGCCTCGTCTGCAGTCCGGATCATTTGCTCCCGGCATTGCATACTCATCACCATAGTAGACCATAGGCATTCCCGGCAGTAGCAGCTGAAAGGCAGCTGCAAGATGCTGCTTTTTCTTATTATCATGGCACAGATGTAAAAATCTTGCTGTATCGTGGCTGTCAATCAGGTTCCACATCAGCGGATAGCACTTTTTGTTTAAGCGCCCCTTCAGATATCCCAGATTCTGTACAAACTGGCTGACATTAATCTTTTCGTCTGCAAGCAGGTCTATCAGATTCAGGTAGAATGGATAATTCATCACAGTATCCCACTCATCTCCCTCTAGGAAGTCTCCTGCGTAGTGCCATATCTCACCAATTATCAGCATATCCTTCTTTACTGCCTTGATTGCCTTTCTGAAATTCTTCCAGAAGAAATGACTGATTTCGTCTCCTACATCCAGTCTCCATCCGTCAATATCACATTCCTTAATCCAGTAGCAGGCAACATCCGTGATGTATTTTTCAACCTCAGGATTTTTCAGATTAAGCTTTGGCATTCCACCGTAATAGCCGAAGCATTTGAAGTTTGGAATCTCTCCCCATTCACCCCTAGGCGGCAGTTCGTCGATAAAATACCAGTCGAGATATTTTGACTTTTCGCCCTTTTCAAGTATATCCTGAAATGCGAAAAATTCTCTTCCTGAGTGGTTGTATACCGCATCCAGCACTACCTTCATGCCACGCTCGTGAGATTTTTGTACGAGCTCCTTTAAATCCTCTGTTGTTCCAAATGATGGATCAACCTGATAATAATCAATGGTATCATACTTATGGCACGAATTTGATTTAAAGATTGGTGTCAGATACACCACATCGATTCCCAAATCTTTAATATAATCCAGATGCTCTATGATACCTCTGAGATTGCCATGCAGATCATCCATAGGCGTAATCGGCGCCTTATACCACAGCTTTTTGTCCACCGGCTGTGTTGCGGCAAAGCGCGATGGGAAAATCTGATACACTACCTTGTTTGCTGCCCACTGTGGCACCTCAAACATCTCTTCCTCCCTGAGGTTCTGCGGGCAGTCAAACATTCTGTCCCTGTTTGTAATGCACTCCTTGTCGAACTCATAATTGCCGTAATATACCTTTTCACCCTGCATGTCTGTAAATTCAAAAAAGTATCTCAGACATATCAGATTCATCCGAAGCTGAGCTTCATAATAATCGTGAAACTGTGAGGTTGCTACCTTCTTCATAGGAAGAGTCATTCGCGTATCCTTGCGCTCCATAGGTATATACTTGTCCTCATAGTGAAGGATTACCTCCTTCATATCATCCTTTTTTACCTGCACGCGTATCACAAACAAATCCTTATCTATCGCATAGCAGAATCTTTTATCCATGTCATGAAAAATTGCTGAGTATTCCATAAAATGCCCCTTTACTTACGTATTTCGTTATTTTGTATTTTAACGCACTATCTCAAACAATTCTATCATTATATCCATGACATTTTTACACTATTTCTACTTTATGCATGATTTTAGATTAATAACATTTTATTTTTTTGACTTTATTCCCTAAAACACTGCGTTCATTATCAATCTTTGAAATCTCACTTTTGTGCCGAAAATTCGAGTGCCTTTTGTTCATTTTCTGCTGTCATTGCATCCACATAATCCTGAGGATTCCAGACTTCATCTAATATATCCTCCGGGAACTTTTTACGAATATCATCAGAGTATTGGCTGCCATCTCCCGGCTCCCAATATTCAGATAGTTCATATCCATTCTCTGTCACATTGAAAGTTAGGGCAACAGGACCACAACCTCCACCGACACTTTCAATCCCTTCTTCGGACAAATTATATTCCTCATAAAGAGTGAGAACATATACGGTCAATGTCTCATTCTCCTCAGAGTTTGCAGCCCCACCGGCTTCTGTAGCCAATACAGTATGGCTTTCGCAGGCAAAAACACCTTTGTAGTATCTATCGCTGTTATGTTCCATGATTGCATTATGGATTGCTGTATCAACATTGGTTTCGTTAATCGATTCTGTTCTGGTTTCCCCGGCACAGATGCGTTGTAAATAGCTGATAAAGTCAGAGTCAGTTATTCGGTAATACACATTCTCATACAGAATTGCTGCTTGATTTCCGTTGGAATCAAAACCGCTGAATGTGATTCTGTCGTTTTCCTTGGTATCCACATGAAGGGAATAGAAAGGTGTATGACCTTGCAAAGATTGGTCTTTGTGACCAATCTTTAAGTTTTTAATACGACTGCTCAACTCGTCAATTTCCGCTGCGGATAATTGGAATATGGTCGGTCCGCTATTTGTTCTAAAGTCCATGGTGCTTGCTTTGGAAATTTGAACAGAATCAAGTTTCACTGGGAATGAACTCGGATTTGTCAGGAAACATACCCCAAGAACAATACTTGAAACCACAGCAATAGCAACAATCCAAAATGCAGGTTTCTTGTAATTCAGCGCATTTTTCACCCTTTCTTTGACGCCAACCTCTCCAAAGGCAAGTGGACAAACCATAACTGTTCTTCTATTCACGCTACAAGAAAGCAGAGCTTCTGAATAAGAAATAGACTCGTTTTGATTCAGTCCACGAATAACTTTTTCATCGCAGGCAAGTTCAATATCTCGGCAAAGTAAAATATACGCAATCCATACAAGAGGATTGAACCAATGGATTGCCAACACTAAATACCCCAACGGTTTCCACCAATGGTCACAGCGTTTCATATGAGCATTCTCATGGGCAATAATATAGGGCAACTGTGCTTCATCTGTCCCGGAGGGAATGTAGATGCTCGGTTTGAAGAAACCAAGAATAAAAGGTGTTTGTATATCGTCACAAATCCAAATGTTGTCCCGCACAGAAAGGGATGCACCGACTTTCTTTTGCAAGCGGAAATAGCTGACGGCAGCATAAACGAGCATGGCTATGATGCCTATTGCCCATACGATTGCCAGCACAGGAATCAAAAGCTGAAGTGGATTTGCGCTTGCAATTGGCTCTGGAGCAAAGGTGTCCGTAATAATTGGATTCACTACCTTGTCGATAGAGCTTACGCCTGTGGAGATTTCTGGTGTCCAGTCCATCATGATTTCAGGACTGATGGTCTCGGCACTTGGAATCAAGCTCAATGCGCTTTCAAAACTGAATGGGCAAATCAATCGAAAAGCTACGATACCCCACAGTAGGACATTGATCCACTTAGGTGCCTTTTTCAAAACCACACGCAAAAGTACGACCGCAAGGATCAGCCAAGATGCGGCGATACTCATATTTACAATTTTCAAAAAGAATGAACTCATAGATTACTCCTTTCCGGCGGCTGCATCAATCATGCGTCGAATCTCCGCAGCTTCCTGTTGAGAAATACCCTTCCTTTGTGTAAAAGCCGCAATGAAAGCAGGAAGGGAACCTTCAAAGGTTTCGTCAACGAACTGCTCGCTCTGAACGGCATAGAAATCATTTTTAGACAGAACAGAGGAAACGATGCCACCATTATTCTGGAAGATACCACGCTCACAAAGCTTGCGTAATATCGTATAGGTGGTGGAGCGATTCCAGTTCAGTTCTTTTTCACAGAGCTTTACCAATTCTCTGGAGTGCAAAGGCTCATTCGCCCAAATAATATCGGCAAAGTGGGATTCCACTACGCCCATCTTCATCTCAGCCATAAAGATTTCTCCTTTCAGTTTATCGCTAATAAACTAATTATAGTTTACTCACGATAAACTGAAATGTCAATAGGAAACAGCCATTACTCTCACAGGTTTCATAAAGTTTTGGAAAGAGAATCCGCTGTCGCCACGAAGATAAGTTTTAATGCTCCTTTCCAGGTATTCTTGAAAAATAGATTCCATAAATTTATCAAAAAAATCCGCTATACTTTGTTTTAAAGTATAGCGGATTTTAGTTATTTTACGATCTGAAAGCTTCTAGTAATAGGCGCTGCCTGATAATTGCCACCAATTGTAACTACTGTGACTACATATCTGCCCGGCTCTGTAGGAGCCTTTGTGCTTGAATATGGCTTCCACTTGCTTGTAAAGCCACTGTATAGATAATGCACATTGCTCTGGCTGATTGAGACATCACCATCATATGATAGCGTTGCTCCAAAATCAAAGGATGCTACATCTGAGGCTTTAAGCTTCCCATTTGTAAAGCTCTGATTCCAACTAAGCTTAGTTCCTTTTGAATGCATCTTGACAAGTAAAGCACCAACTCCAACACCTGTCTCATAATTCTTGTTATCGGTAACCGCTGTCACCGTATAAAGACCGGCACGGTTTGGAGTACCAAATGACACTCTCACTGTGTCTGCAACAGAAGGAAGCTTATTTATTATCTCAAGAATCTGTCCAACTGTACCCGTATCTATATGAAGCTTCTTCAACGTGTCAAGCAGCTCCTGTGTGCTGAAAAGTTTTCTAAGCTCTCCGACTGTCATACCGTCCTGCATCATCTGTGTAAAGGACTTTCCATATAGCTTTGAAACAACCGGATCTATAAGCTTAAGTACTGTGCTGTTTGTATACTTCTCAGGCATCTGAAGATAAATGCCTGCATTTACATTGCTTGTAAGACCGGCATAGATTGTATATACATCAAACCTGTCTGAAGGATTTGTTGTAACAAAATCCTGTGGTAGTGCATCTCCGGCATAAATGTTTGTTGACTTTACTTTAACATTTACCTTTGCCTTATTAACGGTCACACTAGTCTCTGCTGATGCTGATGGACGATACTCGGCATTGCCTTTATATGTTATACGGATTTGCTGCTCTCCTGCACCCATCTGCAGATAAGTAAGTAAATTAACCTTTCCGCCTTCTATCGGAGCCCACTGCCTGGTGACTCCCTCAACTCCGGCTACATCATCAACACCATAGTATTCCATTGTAAAATCATCAACACTTAACGTATCCTTTGCAGGCAATGTACTGTTGTCCCAATCAATTACCTGATCAAATATTGACTGTTTCATAACGGCAGTGTCCATATTGTATGAAAAAGATACTCCCTCCCTGCATACAACGGCCGCTGCTATACGGTTATCGGCTGTAGTCACATTTACCTGTGTCTGTGTACCTTTATAGTTCTTATTTCCATCCCACTTTATGCGGATAGTCCACTCTCCCGGACCAAATTTTTTAAATGCTGCAGTCCAGTTTGTAGAATTAAGTGGCTGCCAGTTTGGTATTATATCTGTTCCGGCATTGTACTCCATTGCCACATCATCATATGTAAGCCCTGCCGAATTTGTCTTTGCTATCACAGCATCATAAATTGCTCTTGCTGTAGCATCAAAATCATATGACTGATCCGCGTTAAAAGCCATGCTCACTTCATACGGAGCATCCTTTAAAACAAATGATGATTCATACTTGTAAGCTCTGTGGAGTGTAACAACCTCATCGCTTCCCTTAAGTCTGAATTTGAAATCTCCTTCACCGTTTTCTAAAAATGCCGGATGATTATATTCTGTTGTTACAGTATTCCAAAGTATTTTTTTCGTTGTTGTGCTCGTAAAGCCCTCTAAGCTTCCGAATGCTGTATTTTTCTGTAATTTAGTCTTATCCTTGCCCTCGCACTCGTACTCCCAATCAAGGTTTTTTACATCAACTTCGTCTGCGTTTACAACAAGCGCTTTTGCTATTGCCGCTTTAGCAGTCTCAATATCTGCACCCTGCGGAATAACTGCTGTTCCATTCTGAAGCTGTACTGTCACCTTCTGTGACTCATCTGTCAATAATGCACTGCCGCTGTCAACAGACTCATAAGCCACATCTGCTGCAAATATGACCTGCGTTGCAAGTGGTTCTAATGTAAGCGCCGCTGCAAATATAATTGCAAGACACTTTTTCCCTCTTTTTGTAATCATTTTTCTTTTACCTCTGTTTAATTATTTACTGCCGGAATACATCCGGCTGAATTATGGAATAATGATACAGGGTAAAAAATAAACCATCAATAGGCTTTATAGCCCAATTTATCGCTTTTATTTACTTATATTACTGCACACTCAGATAGCTTGTCACACAGTAAAGTGTCTGTCCATTATATTCCACGCGTGACCAGCCAAACTCCTCATTGATTCCGGTTCTGGTGACTGTTTCCCCATTTTTTATGGTTGCGATAACTGTAGCATCCGGATTTGTGACACTTGGAAGTGCACGCAGATTCACCTCTATCTTTGCAGTGACAGTATCATTACAATCCTTGAACTTTGTCTTCAGTCCGTCTCCGCTGCCACTTCCGTCCTGTCCGGGAACTACATAGTTCATATCTGTTGTGAGGTAGCTTGAAATGGCATAATACGTCTGTCCATTATATTCGATACGTGACCATCCACTGTCACTGACCCCTGTTCTTGCTGCCGTATCCCCGTTATTGAGCGTTGCCTTAATTGTGCTGTCATTGCCCTGACTTGGAATATCCCTCAGATTGACGCTCTCCTTGGCAGTCACAGTCTCATTTACATCCGAAAACTTCATATTTGCTTCCGGATCAGCTGTTGCATTGTCAGCCGCATCACCATTTTTTGCAGACTCTGTCTCATCAAAACCAAAGTATGCAACATTCAAATCTACCGGCTTATCAATCCCTGACATCTTTCCCTTATTGGTATACTGCCACATGGCATGTGTGCCCTCATAAGATGACTGTGGTGTTTCCGGATAAGCCGTGTCCGGATATTGTGACACCCATATTTTGTAGCTGCTCTCAAGCGCTTTAGTATCCCACTGGCTGTTTTCCGACAACTCATTCATGGCAGCGTAAAACATAGGCGTGTATCCTTTTTTATATATTTCCTGCAAAAATGCCTCAGCTACTTTGGTACGGGCCTCTGATGACATGCCATACTGTCTGCTTGCTGAGTCTGTGAAGCCCTCGCAGTCAAATGCCACCGGATATGTAATCTGATATTTTGAGATGTAGTCTGCAACCCAGTCTGCCTCTTCAATGGCTTCTGTTTCATTTACTGCTGATGAGAAAAAATATACTCCAACCTTTATGCCATTTTTCTGTGCCTCCTGCATGTTGTATCTGGCATTTGTATCAACACACATCTCACCTGTTTTCTGGGTTCTGTAGCCCACACGTATCATCGCAAAATCAATTCCGCCTGCGGCAACCTTGTCCCACTTTATGGTGCCCTGATATTTAGATACATCAATTCCGAAGGTCAGATTACTATTTTCCGCAACAGTGCTTGCAGACAGTATCTGTGTCTCATCCGCAGAAGCTCCCTCATCAGTTGTAACACTCATTGAGCCGGCATTGTCGCCCGTATGCTGCGGGTCTTCCTTGTCTGAACTATCCTCTGTGGCTGTTTCCGTCATCTGTGACGAGCCTTTAGCCTCGTTTTTTGCTGATTTAATCACAAAAAATGTGGCAACTGCAGCCAGTGCAGCTACTATTGCAACAATTATAAATATTGCTATTATCTTTCTTTTATCGTTCATAGATTTTCCTCTTCATCAATGTATATAACCATGCATAAGCAACCTGTTTTTATGCAACAAAATATATCATATAATATACTAATTTTCAAATATTTGTCTTTTTTCAGAAAATATTAAAAATCCGCTATACTCACCTATCGTATAGCGGATTAATAAAACATTATTTAATTTTCAAGCTTTTCACCGTTTTTGTCCGTACCCGCATTTACAACGAGATTAACTCCATCAAGTCCGGTTACATTTACGTTGCGATTTACCTTTGCGTCATATGAATCAGCGTTGATAATCTCAGATAAATCAATACCTGTTGCCTCTTTCATACTCTCAAATACCTTTGCCATTACAACCGGTACATTTCCGGCAACCTTGCCTACACCATTTTCGCCATCACCGCCACCGATAATAGTAATCTTGTCGATTTGTCCAAGTGGCTCTGCAACCTTGGCTGCGATATCAGGCAGCACCTTAATCATCATCTCTGCAACGGCTGCCTTATTGTACTTGGCATATGCCTCTGCCTTTTTCTCCATAGCCTCAGCCTCTGCAATACCCTTTGCCTGAATAGCTGAAGCCTCTGCCTCTCCGACTGCACGGATACCGGCAGCTTCCTGCTCCTTGGCATATCTCATGGCTTCTGCCTCTGCTTTCTGTGCCTCCGCCTGACGCTGTGCCTCGAACTGTCTTGCCTCTGCTTCCTTCTGGCGCTGGTAGAGCTGTGCCTCTGCCTGCTGCTGTGCCGCGTATTTATTGGCTTCAGCCTTTTTCTTGACCTCTGCCTCAAGAGACTGCTCTGTTACTGCAACCTCTTTCTGCTTTAACTCAATCTCTCGCTCCTGCTTTGCAATATCAGCGTTTGCTGTGGCAACCTCAATGGTCTTACGCTGCTCTTCCTTCTGGATATCGTAAGCCGCATCCGCCATAGCCTTCTTTGTATCAGCCTCCATCTGAAGCTCTGATTTCTTGATAGCGAGCTCATTCTGTTTCTTGGCAATCTCTGTCTGTGCTGCAACCGCTGCATCATTTGACTCTTTATCAGCCGCAGCCTGCGCTACCTTGATGTCTCTCTCACTCTCTGCCCTTGCGATGGCGGCGGCCTTTTTAATCTTTACGATATTGTCGATACCAAGATTCTCTATTACCTCGTTGCCATCCACAAAATTCTGCACATTAAAGCTGATGATATCAAGTCCCATTGCCGCAAGATCAGGCTCTGCATTCTCTTTTACCAGATTGGCAAACTTCTGTCGGTCTGAAACCATCTCCTCAAGCTTCATTTTTCCAACGATCTCACGTACATTACCCTCGAGAACCTCTCTGGCAACACCGGCGATATACTCTGTGTTTTTGTTAAGAAAGTTCTCAGCCGCAAGGCGTAGCTTTTCAGGATTATTACTGATCTTTACGTTTACCGTAGCATCGACGTTGATATTGATATAATCTGCTGTCGGTACTGCATTGCTCGTCTTTACATCGATAGGTATCAGTCTGAGATTCAGCTTATCAAGACGCTCAAAAAACGGAATACGTATGCTCGCCTTTCCGATAACTACCTTTGACTTTTTCTTCACACCTGAAATGATATACGCCATATCAGGCGGTGCCTTCACGTATCCGATTGCCATAAACAACAGGATAACAAGAACAACAACTGCAACAATAATTCCAATGATACTAATGTCCTGCATAACTTTCTCCTCTCTTTCGTATGCTTTTTATTAATAATTTGACAATATCATTTTATTATAGATATATTGTTTTGTCACCATAAATATTAAAAAAATAATATACCACTGTGCATTTGTTCTGATTATGGTATAAGCGATGCAAACATAAAATTTAGAAATTACAGATATCTTCTTAATCAGCAGGCATTACTTATTCATCAATTTTATTTTGTAATCATCATCCCTTGTATTTCTCCTGTATTTTTATCAAAACTTATATTTTTCGCTTTCCCATAATCTTCCATTTCCAGCTTCTATAAAAAACGCATATATTATTGCGCTCCCATTAAATGGTCCTGTAAATATACAAAAATTTCTTTCATCTATTACGTATGTATACCAATTTCATCATATTTCTTTCGGATCAAATCAGTATTAATTTTTCGTTGTTCTTTCCAACCTGAATCAATCAATCTATTTTTTGTAATATTATTCATACACATTAATTTCCTTTCTTTGGCATATAGACATTTTCAAAAGTAATTTTACAATTTTTTCATGGCGATGCCCATTCACCATTCTTAAAATATTTAGTATTAATAAATCATCCCAAGAAGTTCCATTCAATAATGCATTGTTTACAGAATACACTTCAGCACAATTATCAACCGACCATATTTCAAAACTTTGTTTCGACGCAAATGGATTATCTAATGAATTAGCTGCTAAGCTCTTTGTATACTGTATCCTTTCTTGTAAAATAGGATGTATATCCATTTTAGATGGATTAAACTTATTAGCTCCATTATAACCAAAACAAATATCTCCTGTCCGCAAATCAACTGTTGCACTTATCTTAGTTGGCCGATACTTTCCTCCACCTAGTTTTGTAATCCCACCTGATTTTATGAATGCGATTTGATTATCTAGTGATTCATTGCTTATATTTTCTGCAACATTTACCCAATGTTCGTTGTACCTTGCAATTTCCCCTGGTGACATTAAATCTCTTAGACTTGAATAATTACCACTCTATATCCCCTGTTACACTCTCAACAACATTCCCTTTCACACCTTTGTTTGACCAGCCCAATTTTGCATCTGCCATATCCTGCCAGAGTTGATACCCATTCTTTTTTCAAGCATAACAATCACTAAAATCCGACCGACTACACGATTTTCGTGACGGATGACTTATAATTTCACTTAACAGGTAAAATAAACGCACCCTTAGCAATATTACGTACCTTGCCCCTGATTTACACCCCAGATGAAAAGTAGTAAAGCTGAATAAAGGATAAGTGTGTTGCCAGAGGCAGTTACATATTCACACATTCTGATGATGCTCCTTAAAAATAAACAATATCAATACTACTTATATTGCTTCTAGCATCATAATCTGATGATATTTTCCCCCAAATATATTCCATCTGCTGATTAATACCTAATTCGTTTAGTATATTATCGTGCAATATTTTTCTTTTATCCTCATCATTTTCTGAAAACTCTTCATCACAACATATCAAAGATACCATATATATCTTTGTATCTCTAAAGAATAAACTTACAATATATTTCTTATTATCAATTATTTGCTGTTCATCTAAATAAATAATTCTCATTCCATCTTGATTCTTATAGAATCTCGTGTGTTTAAATTGCTCAAATGAAAAGCTAGGAAAAATAGTTAATTCCTCTGATATTTTAAAAAATCCATTGCTAAGATCCAGCATTATCAATTTCCTCCCTATTTATTTAATTTAATATTGTCAACAGGAATTAATATCCCTTTACAACCACGATACTTCCCAGTGGTAAAAATTCAGTTTTCTCATTAATCACTCTTCACCTCACATTTTATTCCCGATTTAATATCGTTTTCTTTGTTATTTCTTTCTACATTACATTATACACTATGGTGGTCACACAGCAGTCACACCGGAAAAATTTCTCTACTTTTTTCATTTTTTGCGAAAAAAATCCCTCAGAGCTGTTTGTGCCCTGAGGATTGGTTTTTGCTTTTGCTTCAAAGCTTTCGCAATATTCTGTTGCTAGGAGTGCGTTACATCAGTATATTCATTTTGCAATATTTGTTCGTATACCCAGCTCGGCAAAATTTCGCTAGCGTCTATTAATTAACATCATGGATTCTTAATTGCTTCGCAACAGCTATGATGGTTAATTAATAGACATGCAGAGGTTATAGGTTGTTGGGAGTCCGAAAGTATAACCCTAATAAATCCTATAACTCATCCTATATGGCCGCATGCCTATGTATCATATCTGCCTCTACGCTTTTTCTCAAGTATTATAGAAGATATTTCTAATGTACGATTTTAACATCAATTAATTCCCCATTTTCTGTATCAACATTAAACTTTCTTCCCCAAAAATCAGTTGCATATAATTTCCCATCTATAACTTGAATTGCAATATATGGAATTTGCTCTTTACTAACAATATTAGATGGTAATTTATTACTTATTTGCCAACACATTATACCTTGTTCATCATAACACAAAATATTATTTAATTCGTCAACTCCTAATTCCACACGTGGAATCTTTAGTAAAACAATATATTTTCCATTTATTTTTTCAATTTTCTTAATTGGATATTTAACAATAATTTTTGTATGACCAATAGTTAAAGTATTACCTTCCACAATTATTCCATTCATTCTTTTACCTCCAGTCTTCAATTTTTCCAAGTTCAGTAAAATCACCAATCCATTGCTGTTGCAAATCTATTTGTATTCCGCCACCATCATATCCAAAATTAGGTCCAACTTCACCTAAACGTATTGTATCTCCTGCCTTTAATTCTACTTCACCAATAAATATAGGTTCATACTCTAATGCAAATTCAGCTTGAATTTCTTTGGGTGTAAGTCCTTTGATATCCTCAGCTCTCATAACCCATCCACCCTCTAAATTAGAATTTACACCATCGTACACTCGAACAAATTTTGTATCTTCCGTCAGTGTTATATTTTGTACAACCGTTTTTTCTTTATAAGGTGATTTATAACCTCTTGCTTCCCACCAATCATTGACACTTTCTGCCGATTGATATTGATTTATCTTAACTTTATCTTTTAAACTACCTAATTGGTCATCTAAATATTCATATCCGTTTTTACTTGTTTTACCACTCTGGTCTCATAACTCCTCCAAGGATCATTTCCATTACCTACTCCGCTGTCTTTATACCCGGACTTACTGTCCAGTCCTAAGTCCTTACGCATCTTTCGGTAAGCTTCCTGTGGATTCATTCCCTCTTCTCTATACTTGTGGTATAAATCTCTCTGCGTCGCACAGATATTGTGTCCTGTCGGATCTTTATACGTTATCGTATTATTCCTGCAATATTCGTACAGGTTCAGTCCGTCCCCGTAATAGGTATCTTCCTGTATGAACCGTCCGATCACAGGGTTATAGTAATGTGCCCTGAGATAATACTGCCGGGTAATGGAATCATACTGCTCTCCCTGGTATCGGAAACGGTTCGCTACTCTTTCCTCACAGCTTATGGTATTACCAAACGCATCATACTCATAATGATTGAGTACTCTGTCCGAGACTTTGTCCTGTGCGGCTGCTCCGTTCTCCTTATCCTCGCCTCTGATGATACGGCTCACGCTGCCCTGCTCATCGCATACATAATGGTAATACGTCTTGGCATTCTCGCTGTCGGAGCTGATCAGTCCCAGTCCACGGATATAGCGGATGATGTTGCCGCTGTAGTCCTTCTCTGCTACGACTTCCCTGTTTTCATTATAGAGGAACTGCACTAACCTGCCATTCTACTATTTTAATGGAACATGAACATTTCTAATAACCTTGAGTTCATTTCCCCCTACATTTGACGTCCCCGAAAATTCAAAATAAACATAGGCTGTATTGGGAATCAATTCCATATCTGCCAAAGTAATCTGATTCAATTTCTCTGAATGTCTTGTTCCATCGAAATTTCTCCATTCAGTCAGATTATTTGCACCATTTGTATTTGTTTTCGGATTTAGCAATAAATCATCTGATATTCTTCCCATGGATTAATATGCTCGTAAAGAATTATCCGCATTCTGAATAAGAATTTGAAATTGTCACAAGAAAACACATTGTCTTCACAGCACTAAATGCTATGAAAACAATATGTTCTAAGTCTTTGAAGAAGTAATATTCCGTTTTTATTTCGGATGTCCTTAAGTGCACCCAGATGCAAATTTCGCCCTAAGTTCTTTAAACTAATCTCCATGGATTTTATCAGCTTCGGTAAGAGCCATTCCGATTAATTTAAAGGCCCAAAATTTTTGTGGTGGTTGTCCTTATGTGCAGACATAATTAAAATGATTGACACTCATTACAATAATAATTGTCTGCATCTGTTACTAACTGCCAAAAAGTATCATCGGCACAAAGCTCATCATAATCTGAAACACCCCTAATAAGTCCCATCACAGCACCATTTGAATTTCTTATTGTTCTATTTTGAATAGCAATAATTAATTCATTTACATATTCCTTATACTGTTTCAAATATTCCATTGTAGCATTACTTTCTAAGCACATAGTATCAATATATGCATTTATAGCAGTCAACTTTCCTTCTAATATATCATATTTATTCATATTTCCTTCTTTCTATGGTAACGGTCTTGTATCTAAAACCCAGCCATCATCAAATTTCTCAAATAATATCTGTAGTCCCCCACCAGGTCTTGATTCTATTGCTCCAACTTGTTCCTTTGCAGTTCCAATTGCATATTTAATTTTTGTTCCTGCTGGTATTTTAGCAATAGACACATTATCTCTTGCTCCCCAGTTACTCAATAACGCCATTTGATTCATGTAGTCATCTACTGTACTAATTCTATTTGCTGCATCAAAAGTAGTCCAGTATTTCAAACTTCTTCCACTACCAACTTCAGCATTAGAATGAAATTGAACTAAATACAAATCTTCTTTAATAACGTTTTTTATCTCATATCCAGCATTAAAGTTAGCTAATTCACCATCAAATTGTTTAGAATAATCCCATACTTTACCTGATGAACTACCACTCTCAACAACCTTCCCAGCATCTTCCGCTGCACTCTCGGCTCCCTTGGCTGCTCCCTCGAGCCCTTTTCCGGCTTTCCCCACATCTTCCGCTAAATTTCCAGCTTCCTCGGTTACTCCATCAATCCCTTTTGGGGCTTTCGCCAGCTTGTTCACCTCTGCTTCAATTCCATTCAGCCCCTTTGCTGTCACTCCACTTGCAACCATACCGGCAACCATTCCTGCTGTATCATTTCCTGTCACATCTGTGGTTATCTTCTGCGCACCGGCTCCGGCTCCCATTGAGATGCCTTCTTTGGCGACTATTGTTGCTGTGCTTTTGAATGTCAGATTTCCCGCTGTAGATGCCTGACCGATTGGAATCATTGCGGATGCCGCAAATGCAAAGGCATTTTCTGTCAAATAATATGCATCCTCGTTTCCCTGAAACAGGTCATCCTTTATGCCGTTTACTGCCGTGCTGTCAATGTCACCTGTGCTTCCATAATAAATATCCTGAGTGCCCTCTATGGCATCTGCAGCTCCGAATACTGCTGTTCCGCTTCCTACTGCTACTGCAACGTCAGCTACTATTGGTATTGCAGCACCTCCTGTCAGCACTATGCATGCTGCACCCGTCGCAATTAGTACTGCTCCTCCAACCATCCTCCAGATTCCCTGTGTCTTTCTCTTTTCGGCTTCATCCTTTATCTTCTGTTCTGTCTCATAGATTTCATCGTATGCTTCTTTATTCTTCTCATGCAGGTCTCCAAATATTTTAATACCCGTGTTCAGGGCACCTGCATCTTTACCTGTGATAAAACTGCCTGTTTCATAGCTCTCAATCGCACCCTGGCTAAGGCCTATTTTTGAAAGACATGACTGCAGATTTTCCAGAAGCAGCTCTACTGAATTTTCAAGCCGTACCACATTTTCCCTCTCGTAGCTGTTTACATTTGAGACAAGCTTTATAAGGTCGCTGTCCATCTGCTCATGGATATCAAATACTCCGCTACTGTCCGGCATGCCCACATCAGATATGTCCGATACTTCTGAAAGTGCACTTCTTATTTCGCCCGTATACTCATCAGTATCCTCATAGTTTGATGCCAGTTTTTTCCTGAATTCCTGTATTGCTTCTTCATCCAGTTTGAAGTTCGTCGAGCTATCAATGGCACGGTATCCATCCTTGTATGCTGCCATATTGTCAAGCAGTGTCTGTGCAGTTACTTTAATGCCTGACAGGATTGTTATATGTGCTTCACCAAGATAACTCTTTACTGCGTCTCCGGTTTTCCCTGTAAATACTGCATTTTCCGTAAACATATTGATTTTTTCTATGCAGTTATCAATATTTTCAATTAGATTTTCAATTTTTCGCTTATATTCCCAGAACAGATCACTGAGATCCGTATAATTTATCTGAAACCCTTCCATTTTCATCTCCTAGTTTTATGGTATCACAGCTGTATCTGATAGTCCAATACCATTTTTAATATAATCTCCCTGTTTTCTGTCATTTTCATTTATTGCATTTATTATCAGGTCTATTTTTGCCAGATCATTATTTAACGTATCTCTGTAATCTTTCACAAAGGCTTTCAGCTGCCTGTATTCTTCCTGAAATTTGTCCATTGCTTCAGATCTGCTTTTGATTTCTGTCTCTGCCGCTGTGAGACTTACGGAATCAGAAGCTGTTTTTATACCGGCAGTCATAAAAGATACCTGCATATTATCAAGGCTGATTTCCATCTTTGTATTTCTCCTCTCCCTTTTATTAATTGAAAAAATTCTGTATTTTCGTGCACAGATCATCCCATGCGTTAACAAGTCCTGAAAGCACACCATATTTTTCATTCACTTTTTCTTTTAGTGTATTTATTTCCCAGTTGATGGCATCCTCCGCTGCATCTATATTTGACACATATCCGTCATATGCTGTATATAAATTTCCGCTCTCACATGAATCATAACATTCCTGTGCATTGCTACCTGTCCACATGCACTGATAAAGGTCTGAATTTATCATATTCCTCTGGTTATGCTTGATATCATCAATAGCCTCCTTGGCATCATCCAGCTTCCTGTATGCCGCCTTCAGCCTCTCTATTTTCTCATCAAGCACATCTATCTCTGACTGGCACTGTTCCTGCTGTTTTTTATTGTCAGCTTTCTTTTTCTTCAGTTTATTGTATTCTTTTCTGTCATTCTTTTTTGCCATATCAGTTCACCATGCTTCTTTTGAGTTTTCTTACATCTGCGCGCTCTATTTCTGTTTTCTCCATGGCATTAAAGATGTTGTCACACATCATTATCTCATCATCATCTACATACCCTTCAAACACAACCCTGCTGATATCTGTATGCTGAAAATACATAAGCCTGTCACCATTCATTCCCTCAGGATATGGGCAGGCAGCATAATCAAAGAACTGTTTACAGCCATTTATATTTACCTGCAGTGCTCTTGCAACAATCACAAATTTTTTTATGCCACCGCTTACTACTACAATGCTCCCAAGTGGCAGAAAATCAAATTTTTCATTCATATCTTTTCACCTCATACTTCAATAAACTTTTCATACATACAAAAAGGCTGCAGCAACCGGTATTCACCGGTTGTTGCAGCCGAACTGTCATTACTACATGTAACCGTTTTAGACTCTGGCTTTGCGACCTTACGTTTCCATAAGTGTGCCCTTATGGTTAATAATTTTATTGAATTTGCACATTTTTGTCAATATATTTTTCTGGATAAAATGTTAAATTGTCAGCTGCAGCACCATTTTTGCCGCAAGTGCCAGCATCCATGCCTTGGCATTCGCAAAGCCTTCTGAAGTATTGCTAAACTCGAATGCCCCATTACTTAATTCTCTTCATCTGACATCGATTGCCCTAATATAATGAGTTTCACTGCCTATATCGCATCCTGCTATAAACATGTCATCCGTAATGAAGGAGAGTTTATCATTCTTAGCAAACTTACCATTTGTTTCCAAGTCTTGCCAGGTATAGGATCTCAATTCTTTTTTAATCACCCTTTTCCCGATTGGTTACGGCAGATGTTGCCATTTCTGCAATACAAGACATACTCAAACTTATTGATTGTTCGCCCCTTTGCTCCATCTCCATTACAGAGACTTCTTCACTACTATGGGCTCGGCTGACTTCTCACAGTTCGTTGTTACTAGGCTGATGAAACCTCTGTGAGACCTCCACGCTTAAGGTGCACGCTCTTTCTCTCCATATATCCGCCTCATTTGCTTACAGCTTCCTTCAGATTCTACCTCACGGTAGACACCCTTGCTGTTCGGCTATACACTTCCCACTATCTAGGAGTGTTCGGGACTTGCACCCGTTAGAGCGCGCCCATGGCGCGCAAACTTAAAAAATCCGCTATACTCACCTATCGTATAGCGGATTAAAAAAACATTATTCAATTTTCATCTTATTTTTTATTGCTCTAAGCTATTGTACCATTTGCAATGTCGTTCTTTGCAAATAAATATGTAATAACCGGCATAAGAATGGCTGAAATAATTGCTTTGACAATATTAGCGGCACTAAGCTGTGCTGCAATAGAATATGTAACCATACTTACAATGAATCCCAGGGCTGCAAATGCAAAAATAAGCACCAAACCAATCTTTTTGTGTGCGAAAAGCAAAATACCGATAGAAACAGTTATGACAATCTGTAGTATAACGCCAATGAAACTCAGTACGACATATATCGAACCTAATCCTAAAGCAGCTCCTACGACTGAAGCACCCAGTGCAACGACAATACCGCCAATTGCTGCAAGAACATTCACCACGAAAATAATCCATAACCATACGGTTAAACCTGTTGAAAGCTTATTGTTTTCCATAATTATCCTCCTTTAGTAATCCCAATTATTTTCAACATACTCATTATAATGTACCTGAAAAATATTTCAATAGTCAAAATGTCTCATTTTGAAACTTTTTACATCCGGGCTAATCAAAAATATCATTGATTTAAATAACAGATGCATTTACAATATAGCTATTATGAAAAAATTATTTGTAAAATATGTCTCACAAAACATACTCGGCATGGTGGGTATGTCATTATATATACTTGCCGACACCTTCTTTATATCAAAGGCGGTCGGCTCAAACGGTATCACTGCGCTCAATCTGGTGCTGCCTGTATACAATTTGATTTTTGCCATAGGCGCAATGATCGGAGTCGGCTCCGCTATCAGATATGTCGTAGAGAAAAATAAGGGCGATACATCCAGCGAGAGCTACTTTTTTCATGCCCTGCTGTGGTGTATTATAATAAGCGTTATATTCATATTGATTGGTATTTTCATTCCGGACAGGCTCGTAGGGCTGCTCGGCGGAGATTCGGCAATTATAAATACCGGTAAAAACTATACACGTATTTTCATGCTTTTTACACCGTTTTTCATGTGCAACTATGTGTGCAACGCTTTCGTAAGAAATGATGGCGCACCATCCATTGCCATGTGTGCCACACTTTTCAGTAGCCTTTTTAATATTGTTTTTGATTACATACTCATGTTCCCGCTTGGACTTGATATGGAAGGAGCCGCTTTAGCTACCGCTATTTCACCGATTATAGGCATCCTGATATGCTGTATTCATTTCTGCTCAGACAAATGCTCCGTAAAGCTTAAGCCAACGGTTCCATCTGTCAAGAGGCTCTTTTACTCCTGCCAGGTCGGTGTTTCTTCCTTTGTTGCTGAGATATCATCAGGTGTCATAACTATTGTCTTCAATATGATTATCCTGAGGCTTGCAGGAAATATCGGCGTGGCAGCATACGGTGTGGTTGCCAATACGTCACTGGTCGCTGTAGCTTTGTTCAACGGAATAGCACAGGGTTCACAGCCTCTTATCAGCGACTATTACGGCAGAGGACTTAGAAAAAATGTAGGCTCGATACTCAGGATGGCTGTCGCTTCCTCTCTCTTAATTGCTGCACTGCTCATTTTGTTCATATGCACCTTTGCACCTTTTGTGACATCTGTTTTCAACAGCGAGCACGATGCCAGGCTTGCTTCGTATGCCGAGAGCGGACTGCGCCTTTACTTTACAGGCTTTATTTTTGCCGGAATCAATATAGTAGGTTCTGCTATCCTAAGTGCCGTTGAGTCCGTAAAATATGCATTCGCGGCATCTATCATGCGTGGTTTTATCGCTATAAGCATTTTCGCATTCGCACTTTCAGCCGCCTTCGGCATGACAGGTGTGTGGCTTGCTTTTCCGGCAGCTGAATTTGTGACTATGTTTATTATTGTTAGAGGACTAAGACAGCTCAAGTTGTAAATATTGGGGTATAATTGTCGTGCATACTTATTTCCCATATGATATACTAATGCTCAAGAAAAACCTATTCCAATTGTAAGATATAATGAAAAGAGGAGGACTTGTATATGGCAAAAATAGAGAGAATTATCAATAAGGATTTTGACCAGTTACTTTCCACGATTGAAGACGGAATAATAAATGGCAGTGTGTCTGCATCTCTGGAGGATTCCAGTGACTTTCGAAGTGGGGATGCGCGTTGTAGCGTCAGGGTATTTGAACGCTACAGCTATACCGGTGGTAACAGGGTAAGTCTCAATGTTACACTTTTTCAAAATGGCGAGGAGCCTGTTCACCTTTCCGCAATTACGGCAGGTGGAAGCCAGGCTGTTTTTTTCAAGCTTAATACTTTTGGGGAAGAGGCATTTCTTGATAAATTGATTGAATTGCTTGATTAAAATAGACAAATTTTTTCAAAAGTATTCTTTATGTTGGAAATCAAACATACAAGTTGTTTTTATAACGCTATTATTCTATCAGAAACATAAAAAACTACTGATGGAGGAAAAAAATATGTTTTGTTTTCAATGTGAACAAACGGCCGGATGCACCGGCTGTACCGGAAATATAGGTGTCTGCGGAAAAAAGGCACATCAAAGTGCTGTTGAAACAATAAATAGTCAAAAACACAGGATATAGCGCCTTTGCTGTATCCTGTGTTTTTTTAAATTAACTTTAAATTAATTTGCAATCATTATGGTAATCTAAGCTAATTCTCCCCATACATCTCCGGACGCCTGTCCCTGAACAGTCCCCAGCTCTTTCTCTCACTCTCCAGCTCATCCAGATCAAAACTGTGGAGTATGAAGCCCTCCGATACTCTGTCCATCTGCTCAACAACCTCTCCGGTCGCATCTGTGATAAACGAGGAACCATAAAATGTCAGTGCAGAGCTCTGGTTTCCGTTTCCCGCACACGGTACAACCTCCTCTGTGCCTATCCTGTTTGCCGCCACAACCGGCATCAGATTGCAGGCTGCATGTCCGGTCATACACCTTCTCCAGTGCGGCATGCTGTCACATTCCAGTATCGGCTCGCTGCCTATGGCTGTAGGGTAAAAAAGTATCTCCGCGCCCTTTAAAGCCATGCCTCTTGCTGTTTCAGGGAACCACTGATCCCAGCATATACCGACTCCTATGGTTGCATACCTTGTCTTAAACGCTTTAAAGCCTGTATTTCCCGGTGTGAAGTAAAACTTTTCCTGATAATAATGATCGTCCGGGATATGTGTCTTTCTGTATATTCCAAGCATCTCTCCGTCGGCATCTATCACCGCCACTGAATTGAAGAGCTGTCTGCCCTCTCCCGCCTCATAAAAGCTCACGGGAATCACTACTCCAAGCTCCTTTGCCAGTGCCTTCATGCTCTGCACCGCATCGTTTTCAGAAAGCGGCTTTGCATAGTCATAATAATCGTAGCGCCTCTCCTGACAGAAATACTGTCTCTCAAACAGCTCCGAAGGAAGTATTATCTGCGCTCCGGCCTCTGCCGCAGCCCTTATAAGCTTTGCTGCTTTTTCAATATTTTCTTTTACGTCACGGCTGCAGCTCATCTGGATTGCAGCAATTGTAACCTCTCTCATACTATTCACCTTTCTCATCCTGAATTAAATTACTGCGGTATCTGCTGTGTGATACAGTGTATATTTCCGCCACCGACAATTATGTCGCGAGCATATATCGGATACACTTTTCTTCCCTTAAAAAGGCTTCCGATTGCCTTAAGCGCAGGCTCATCCATAACATCACCAAACTGAGGAATGAGCACACCGCCGTTTGTGATGTAAAAATTCACATAGCTTGCCGCTAAGCGTTCTCCTGCCTCGCGCTCATCCTCACCCTCCTCAAAGGTGAAGCCAGAAAGCTCATATTCTGTGATACACACCGGCTTCTTTGGAATGTAAACCTTGTGAACCTCAATTTTCCGGCCGCTTGCATCAGTTTCATTTTCCAATATTTCAAGGTCCGCTGAGGACATCTGATACTGCGGGTCATCCTTGTCATCAGTCCACGCCAGCACCACATGCCCCGGGCTTGTAAATGCACATATGTTGTCCACATGCTCGTTGGTTTCATCATTGTATATTCCATAAGGAATCCAGATAATTTTTTCGGCACCGAGATAATCCTTTAATTTCTGTTCTATTTCAGACTTCGATAATTCCGGATTTCTGCCCTTACTTAGCAGACAGGTTTCAGTCACTATCACAGTTTTCTCTCCGTCTGTATGGATGGCTCCACCCTCAAGGACAAACGGATGCGCATCATATATGTCATATCCGGTTTCGTTGCAAAATAAAGCAGCTACTCTGTCATCCTTTGTCCAGTCTGCGTACAGTCCGTCCACATTGCCGCCCCAGGCATTAAAGCACCAGTCGATTCCTCTGACAGCGCCATCCTCATTTTTCACGAAGGTCGGCCCCACATCTCTGGCCCAGGCATCATCTGACTCCATTTGTATATATTTCACCGGGAAATTTTCCTGATAATTTTTCTGTTTCCTGACAGCTTCCACGACAGACCTTGCATTGTCTATCACATCCGCCTCAGCGAGCACATATGCCTGCTCAGACTCTGCTATTGCACATATCACCTGCGCAAAAGCCTCTCTTGCGCGCCCGGCACCGTAAATCCATGAGCCTGGGCGCTTTGGCCAGATGATGATGGTACCCTTGTGGGGAGCATACTCTGCCGGCATATAGAAGCCGTCTGCTCTAGGACAGCCTGCATTTAAAATCTTCATATTCGAATCTCCTGATAACCTTACAATCCTTATTCTCATCCATTACGGCAATGTCCGGAAGCGGCATGCCGTTAAAGGTATTATTTTTGACCATAGAGTAGATTGCCATATCACAAAAGCACAGCCTGTCACCGGTTTTTATCTCCTTGTCAAATGAATAATCCCCTATCACATCACCTGCCAGACAGGTACATGATGATAGTCTGTAGGTATACTTCTTCTCACCCGGCTCGCCACTGTCCATAAGCGGCGGACGGTATGGCATCTCAAGCACATCCGGCATATGGCAGGCTGCGGAGGTATCCAGAATGAGTATCTTTATGCCATTGTTTTCAACTATATCAAGTACCGTTGTCTCCAGATAGCCTGCATCAAGCGCAACTGTCTCTCCCGGCTCCAGATAGATTTGCAGGTCATATTTGTCACGCATATGCATAATGCATTTTTCAAGCCTCTCAATGTCATAGTCTGCTCTCGTGATGTGGTGTCCGCCTCCCATATTGAGCCACTTAAGCCCATACAGCAAATCTCCGAATTTCTCCTCTACCGCTGCAAGGGTCGTTTCGAGCGCATCCGAATCCTGTTCACAGAGCGTGTGAAAATGAAAGCCCTCTATACGTGATAAATCAAGCCCGTTTTTAATAGCTTTATCGAGTGCCTCTCTCGTTATCCCAAGCCTTGAGCCCGGCGCACATGGGTCATATATCTCATGCCCCTCCTGTGTGGAGCACTCCGGGTTTATTCTGAGCCCGACACTTATTTTTTTATCAGCCTTTTCTATTTTATCCCTGTGAAGCAGATACTGCGATACGGAATTAAATACAATATGGTCACATATTTCTACCAGCTCATCCATCTCCTGCGGCAAAAAAGCGGGACAGAATACATGGTTTTCCTTTCCCATTTCTTCATGTGCAAGGCGGGCCTCAAAAAGCCCGCTTGCAGTTGTCCCGCTTAGATATCTGCCGATAAGAGGATATTCATAAAATGCGCTGAATGCCTTCTGTGCCAGAAGAATCCTTGCACCTGTCCTTCGCATGACACCGTTTAATATCAAAAGATTTTCAGTTAATTTTCCCTCGTCTATCACATAACAGGGAGTTCTTAATTCATTTATCTTCATACCGGCCTCCGGACTAATCCATATGTACTGACTCATCCTCAGTCTTATAGCAATCCACAGGAACCGGATTCTCCACTACCTGCCAAGGCAGTCCGAACTTATTAAGAGCCTCCATGTATGGATCCGGATCCATCTCCTCGAGATTGAACACTCCCGGCTTCTTCCAGAGTCCCTTTACCACCATCATGGCTCCAATCATTGCCGGCACACCTGTGGTATAAGAAATTGCCTGCGATTCAACCTCCTTGTAGCACTCCTGATGGTCACATACATTATAGATGTAGATTGACTTTTCCTTTCCGTCCTTGACACCTGTAAAAATACATCCGATATTTGTCTTTCCGACTGTGCGAGGTCCCAAGGATGCAGGGTCAGGAAGCAGCTCCTTAAGCACCTGTATTGGCACTATTTCCTTTCCGTCCACCATAATCGGGTCTGTTCTTAGCATACCTACATCCTCAAGACACTTCATGTGTGTGAGGTAGCTCTGTCCAAAGGTCATGAAAAATCTGATTCTCTTTATTCCCGGAATGTTTTTGGCGAGCGACTCAATCTCCTCGTGGTGAAGCAGGTACATATCCTTTTCTCCGACCTGGTCAAAATTGTACTGCGCTCTCCACTCCATAGGCTTTGTCTCTACCCAGTGGCCGTCTGTCCAGTATGAGCCGTTCGCAGAAACCTCACGCAGATTTATCTCCGGATTAAAGTTTGTCGCAAACGGATATCCATGGTCCCCGCCATTGCAGTCGAGAATGTCTATAGTATGTATTTCATCAAAATAATGCTTAAGAGCATATGCAGAATAAACAGAGGTCACACCCGGGTCAAATCCGCTTCCAAGTATGGCTGTAAGTCCGGCCTCCTTGAATTTCTCCTGATATGCCCACTGCCATGAATAATCGAAATATGCTGTAAATCCAAGCTCCTTGCAGCGCTTTTCGTAGATTGCTCTCCACTTCGGATCCTCAGTATCCTCACACTCGTAGTTGGCAGTATCAATGTAGTCAACACCACACGCAAGACATGCATCCATGATTGTAAGATCCTGATACGGAAGCGCAACATTTAAAACCGCATCCGGCTTGTATGCATTAATCAGCTCTTTTAATTCCTCCACATTGTCGGCATCAACCTTTGCAGTCTCAATTTTTGTGCTTGTCTTTCCCTCAAGCTTTGCCTTTAAGTCATCACATTTTGACTTGGTTCTGCTTGCAATCATAATCTCGGTAAATACCTCGCTGTTCTGGCAGCATTTTCTGATTGCCACCTGCGCAACTCCACCACATCCAATAATAAGTAATCTGCTCATTTTTGTCCCTCCTGATTCGCTTTGGTTATGATATAGTTTTTCTAATTTGTTTTACTTTGTTTCCTCTTCCTCGAGTAAATCCTCCACATATTTCGGAAGCATGAAGGCTCCCCTGTGTAAATGTGTTGTATAATACCAGGTTTTAAGCCCCAGTGCATCCCATCTTTTTGCATCCAGATCATAAAGCGGATGATATTTCTTCGATGCAAACCCAAACAGCCAGTAGCCTGACGGACAGGTTGGAATATGTGCCTGATATACCCTGCTTATAGGAAATGATTTATACACCTTTCTGTGCATTTTCCGGCACTCAAGCTCATCCTCATCATAAAAAGGACTGCCGTGCTGGTAAACCATGATTCCATCATCCTTCAGTGCCTTATAACAGCTTCCGTAAAACTCTTTTGTGAAAAGTCCCTCCGTATGTCCGAGCGGGTCTGTGGAATCGTTGATTATCAGATCATATTCATCATGCTTTCTGCGTAAGAATCGCAGACCATCATCATAAAACATGGAAATTCTTTCATCCTCAAGTCCACATGCTACCTCCGGGAAAAACCGCTTGCATACATCGACAAACATCTTGTCTGTCTCAACCACATCAATATGCTCGACAGACGGATATTTGATGAGCTCCTTTGCCACGCCGCCGTCACCGCCACCTATTATAAGTATCTTTTTGGCATTCGGGTGGACCGCCATCGGCACATGTGTGACCATCTCATCATATATAAACTCATCTGTGTCCGAAAAAACAATCTCGCCATCCAGCGCGACCATTTTGCCAAACTCATATGATTTAAACACATCTATTTTCTGATAATCACTCTGCCCTGAAAAAAGCTGTTCCTGTATCCTTACATCCAGCTTGACATTGACAGTATGATACTGTGAAAACCACATTTGCATAGCTTTTCCTCCTGTTTACTGCTCCAATACCTTAAGATATTCTACCGCAGGATCCTCTGTTCCCTGCATTGAACAGCCCTTTTCCTTTGCGTAGACAATGTATTGCGCAATCTCTTTTGTGATAAGCTCTCCCGGTGCAAGAATCGGGATTCCCGGTGGATAACACATGACAAACTCACCACTTACAGCGCCTACCGCGTCCATAATGCGCACTGATTTCTTCTGCGAATAAAACGCCTCCTGCGGCGATACCGCCACCTTTGGATTTATGTACTCTCCCGACAAAAGTCCTGTCTTGTCCTTGCTGTAAAGGCGCTTGATATCCTCCAGCGCACCTACAAGCCTCTCTATATCCTGTATTCTGTCACCAATTGATATATACGCAAGTATATTACAGATATCTCCAAACTCTATCTGGATATCATACTCATCACGCAGCAGATCATATACCTCTATTCCGGCAAGCCCTATATCGAGCGTATAGATAGACAGCTTTGTCACATCATAATCATATATGCTTGAGCCGTTTACAAGGTCACGCCCATACGCATAATAGCCGCCTATGGAATTAATCTCCTGCCTTGCATACTCCGACATCTGTGCCACCTTGGCAAAAGATTCCTCGCCTCTGAGTGCCAGATTTCTTCTTGATATATCAAGGCTTGACAATAGCAGATAAGATGCGCTCGTGGTCTGTGTGAGGTTGATAATCTGCCTCACATAATCAGCATTCACATCCCTTCCGGTGAGCAGAATCGAGCTCTGTGTCAGGCTTCCTCCCGATTTGTGCATCGATACCGCAGACATGTCTGCCCCGGCTGCCATTCCTGATATCGGAAGCCCTTTTCCAAAATAAAGATGTGTACCATGTGCCTCATCCGTGAGCACCTTGATTCCCTTCGAATGAGCCAGCGCAACTATCGACTTAAGGTCAGAACAGATTCCGTAATACGTCGGATTGTTTACAAGCACAGCCTTTGCATCCGGATTTTCCTCGATAGCTCTCGCCACCTGGTCAATCTCCATTCCAAGCGAAATACCAAGCTTCGCATTCGTCTGCGGATTGACATAAACCGGTATCGCTCCGCAGAGCACGAGTGCATTAAGAGCGCTTTTATGAACATTTCTCGGAAGTATAATCTTGTCTCCTGCCTTGCAGGTGGACAAAATCATGGCCTGCACCGCAGAGGTGGTGCCTCCTACCATAAGAAAAGCATTTGCCGCTCCAAAGGCATCTGCCGCAAGCTCCTCCGCCTCCCTGATTACCGAAACCGGATGGCACAAATTGTCAAGCGGCTTCATTGAATTGACATCAAGCCCTACGCACTTTTCCCCAAGCAGATGCACCAGCTCAGGATTTCCCCTGCCTCTCTTGTGTCCCGGCACATCAAACGGCACCACTCTCTTCTTCTTAAACTCCTCAAGAGCCTCATAAATCGGCGCTCTTTCCTGTCTATTGATATCCATTTGCTTCTCCTGTATTTAAAAAGGATGATGCGTGCAAGCATCATCCTTTAGATTCGTCTTAACAACATTAAAATCGTAACATATACCATGGAGTTATGCAAGAATTAACGTTTTATTTTTGCTAATGATAGTTACGCCATTGCAGGCTCTTTCTTCTTAATAATCGCCTCAACCTCATCAACACCTGTTTCAGCTACATCTGCGATCTGATCCAATGTATAACCCTTTTTATACATATTCAGAATAAACTTTTCGCTTGTCTTTTCAGTAGCTCTTTCTTCAATTCCTGTACTCAGATTACACATAATTCTTACATCCTCTCTAAATTCCTGATTGATTGGAATATTAGATACCAGCATTTTCCGGCTTCATTTCTTTAGATTCATCGACTGAAAGGCCCTCTGCTTTAATATCATTATAAGCGAGGGACTTTACGGAATCAACTGATTTTTCATTACTTACTATTAAAGAGGAAGCCGGTACATGTGGAGTGCACCGGCTAAAAATATGAAAAAAAGATTAATATGAGTATTTCTTTTGTTTATGGTGTCAGTATACAGGGCAATTGTGAAAATGCTGTGTTTACTTTCTTACTCTTTTATAAACAAAATATTAATGCAACACAACAAAAGAGCCCTTTCGAGCTCTTTTGCTTTGTACAACATTAAATTGTAGATGATTACTGTAAGAGTGAAAGTACACCCTGGTTTGACTGATTAGCCTGTGCAAGCATAGACTGTCCAGCCTGTGCAAGAATGTTGTTCTTGCTGTAGTTAACCATCTCTTTAGCCATATCTGTATCACGGATACGAGATTCAGCTGATGTAGTATTCTCAACTACGTTGTCAAGGTTGTTGATTGTATGCTCAAGTCTGTTCTGAACAGCACCGAGTGATGAACGCTGTGAAGATACCTTTGAGATAGCATCTGAAATTGCATCGATTGCATATGTTCCAGCTGTTCCGTTCTTATCATTTACGTTCAATCCTTTAATACCAAGACTTGCGGAATCCATTGCATCAATGTTGACCTGAATCTTGTTAGTTAAATCTGCATCAGCACCTACATGAAGGTTGAAGCTTAATGTACTTGCAACTTTAGCCTGTGCAAGATTAATTTTAAAACTACCATTTCCAGCATTGTATGCAAGATCAGAATCATCTGCATTTTTTACAGAAGCGTGTCCCTCAGTGTCTCCAATCTGATTAGCCTTTAAAAGCTCTTTTCCAGCTAATTCATATGCTTTCTGAACAGAAATTACAGTTGAATCTTTATCATCTACTCCATCTTTCGGATTATCATCTGTAATAGTAGTTTTTGTCAAGCTCTGTTGACCTACTTTAAATGTTCCATCATTGCTTGCGAAAGCTTCATATGAGGCTACTTTCTTTTTATTTACTGCATCTTGCGCAGTAGTAGTATCTGTTTCTTTTGCTTCTCCTTCAACATACCAACCTTCATCATATCCATATTTAGTAACAGCACCCTGACCATCTGTAGTGTTTGCTTTAGCTGCATAATATTTATATGTTACTGTATTGCCTCCATTAGTAATTGAAAAAGTACTATCAGCCTTATCCTCTACCTTATTCTTCTTTAAGAAATCTTTCACATCCTGCTCTGTGGTTCCACCGATAGTATACTGCTTACCGCCAATAGAGATTTTGTCGCCACCCTTTAATGCATCCATTGTAAATGTAGCTGTTCCATCTCCGTTGTTTGTTAAAGTTCCCTTTAAACCAGCATCATGAGCTTCAAGATTAATTGTCTTTGTTCCCTGATCACCTTTAAGAAGATATGTTTCATTAAACTTTGTTGTTTCAGAAACACGATCTATTTCTGTTGAAAGCTGGTCAACCTCATCCTGGATAGCTTTTCTATCAGTTGTTGAGTTTGTACCGTTTGCTGCCTGTGTTGCAAGCTCATTCATACGCTGGAGCATTGAGTGAACTTCTGTGAGGGCACCTTCTGCTGTCTGTACTGCTGATACACCGTCCTGAGCATTTGTTGAAGCTCTGTCGAGACCCTTGATCTGCTTTCTCATCTTCTCAGAAATTGTAAGTCCTGCTGCATCATCTGCTGCACGGTTGATTTTGTAACCTGATGAAAGCTTCTCTGTGCTCTTTGACTGTGCGCTTGTTGTTACGTTGAGCATTCTGTTGGCATTTGCTGCCTGCATGTTGTGTTGTACTACCATAATATAATCCTCCTTGTCCCACACTGTGGGTTATTATGTTTGACCTCTGGAAATCCTTTTCCTGAGGGTTTTGCAGCTGCTTTGTGTTTATTTTTATTTAAGCAGTTGCGGTTTTCTATAACAAGCGGCTTCCCGGGTGTGGCTTTCGCCACGGCCGCCTATTAACTTGATTAGTTGCTTTGCGTCTTTTTCTGACGTTCTTTCTCATTCCAGATGATTTGCTTGATTTGTTTCTTTGCTTCACTGGAAAACTCAGGTTCGGGATAATATGTATCTTTTCGCTTCGCTGGGTCCGGTTCGTTGTTGGATCTTGCGATATTCAGTTCTTTTGGAGCATCTATCAGTAATCGACAGTGCTTTCCTGTTCCACCCGCGAACACGATTCGGATATCATCTCCGATATTTACATATTGCCCTTCCTTTAATGATAATTTGAGCATTTTCTACCTCCATGCACTAGGGAATAGCTTTGTCCATGCTTTTCCGGATTATGTAACATTTTGTAGTAAAATGTTGCATTTTTTCGTGGATTGATAATGGGTCAAAAAAAGAGTGGATTAAAAAACATCAAATGTTTACGCCAATTTAGTCATATTTCATCAAGAATTACTTCATCTTTGATACAGATATGATTAAATCCGGTAAGACTAACAAAAAAATGATTGAAAAATGAAAAGAAAATTATTGAAAAAATTATTTTTCAGGGGTTAAGTTCTGAAAATGGCGTCCGATATAGTAGGTGTAAAGCAAAAAATGCAACATTTTACTACAAAATGTTGCATTTTTTCTATTTTGAACTTACCATTATTGTGTTGTGGATTTTGGATATTCTGAGGGTGAAAGTCTGTCATATTGTACGTGCCGGATAACATTTTCTACTATAAAGGAGTATTCAATGGGAACTACACAGCCAATCCGAAACAAGGACGAACTCACGGCTTTCAGGATGTACTATAAGGACATCCGGCAAAACAGTGCAGGATGAAAGGGATGAGATTTATCTGAAGCTTGAATTATAGTACCTTCTATTCCGCCGGCCAGGATTTTCTGAGAGCCACATAGGAAATCAGGAAATTGGCTAGCCAGCCGGCCGGTACAGCAAGCCAGACAAAGGCAATACCGAAACGCGGTGCACAGATTAATGCGACCGACAGGCGGATTGCCAGGTTTACCATATTTGCCGCGAGAAACGGACGCATGATGCCAAGTCCACGAAGCACACCATCGGTGGCCATCTTGATACCCATAAAAATGAAAAAGAAGCCAAGCCATCTCATATAATCCCCTGATACCTGATATGCCAGGGCCGTTCCGTCTTTGCCCAGGAATAATGAGGAAATCTGAGTATGCAGTGTTTCAATGACTATAAAAGCAAGCACTGCAAAGCACAGGTCTAACACCAGCGCAGCGTGATAGCCTTTTTTGATACGTTCTGTCTTCTTTGCTCCGAGATTCTGGGAAACAAATGGTGAAACTGCATTTCCAATGGATACAAATATCAGTGAAAAAACATTCTCTACCCTCATCGTTGCCGAATATCCTGCAAGCGCCTGTGTACCGAACGGATTCACAACTGCCTGTACTATCATCATGCCAATTGACACCGTAGACTGCTGGAGAACCGAAGGCACAGCAATCCGAAGCATGGAATGAAGCTCATGTCTGTCAAACCATTCAAAGCGACTTTTATACCGGCGCATACGGCTAAAGAAAATCAAAAGCGAAAACACTGCAGATATTCCCTGTGCTATGAGAGTTGCAAGGGCGGCACCGAACACACCAAGGCCAAGACCTGCCACCATCCAAAGATCCATAAATATATTTAACACAGAGGAAAATATCAAAAGCCCCAACGGAATCCTTGACTCGCCAATCGATGTAAACATCGTTGAAAGTATATTGTACATAAACAGAAATGGAAATCCCACAAAATATACGCGTAGATACAGCACTGCCTCATCCAGTATGTCAGCAGGTGTCTGTAATAAGCTCATCATTGAATGTGAAAAGAAAAAGCCAAAGACACCCAGAAGTACGCTTAAAATCAGAAAACTAATCAGTGATGTTGATACTATTGTTTTCATTTTGCCGTAATCCCTGGCGCCGAAATAGCGGCTCACAAGTACACCGGCTCCTACACCGGCTCCCAGTGCTATACAAATGAACACATTCGTAAGCGCAGCACAGGCTCCAACTGCCGCAAGTGCAGAGGAGCCTACAAACTGACCAACGATGATTGAATCAGCCATATTATATACTTGTTGAAAAAAGCTGCCCAAAATCATAGGCATTGCAAAAACTGTCAATGCCTTTAAGGGGGCATCTGTAATTAAGTATTCATCTTTTGACATTATTTTTCCCTCATTCCGCTATAATTAAGCTATAGTATATCCGATTGAAAGACAAATTACAATATAGCATTCTTTATCGACATTTTTCCATTTCTTATGCTTTCCCTCTAATGCAAACATCATACTGCTCCTTTGTATTTTAATTTAAAAAGCCGCCCAGACCATAGGCCTGTGCGACTTCTCATAACATGATTTAAATTAAGTTTATCCTTCAATAGCAATATGCTTTGCGGTCTCAACTTTCTTTTGCTCCTTCTTCGGAACTGAAAGTTTAAGAATACCGTCCTCATACTTTGCCTTGATATCTTCCTGCTTCAGCTCATCACCTACATAGAAAGACCTGCTCATAGCACCGGAATAGCGCTCCTTGCGGATATACTTGCCATCCTTTTCATCCTTCTCTTCCTTGTCAAGTCCTTTAGCTGCGCTGATAGTTAAGTAACCATTCTCCAGCTTAGCCTCAATCTCATCCTTCTTAAATCCCGGAAGATCTATATCTACTTCGTAGCTATTGTCTGTTTCCTTGACATCAGTCTTCATAACGTTCTTTGCGTGTTTACCATAAAGCGCCTTGTCAACATCAGGAAATGAAAAATCCATCCAATCATCGTTAAATAAGTTTTCTCCAAAAATACTAGGCATCAACATAAGTCATCTCTCCTTCTTAATCTATAAAATCTGTGTCAACCTGTTTCTTTGGAACCGGGATGTTTCAAGAACTCAAAGCCTTTGCTTTTTGTTCCTTTCCTTTGTTCTTGACTATGTTATACACCTATTATTAGCACTCGTCAATAGTGAGTGCTAATAATTTATAAAATGTTTATATTTTCCGAGCAGCTTCAAAGTACTTACCATATGAAACTCCATTATTTTGCAATAAATAACACTCCGAGTGTACCCGGACCACAATGCGATGAAATCACACCACCTGCTCTTGTCTCTATAATTTCCTTAAAAATGCCAAGAGAGGCTATGTAATCTCTCACCTCTTCAACTGTCTTAGCATCACATTCCGAATGTGTAATAAATACACGATCCGGTATTGCGTTTTTCAGGTTCTCTTCCAGATCCTTTGCATAATTCTTTATGACTTTACCAATCTTACCTCTATATTTCCTGCTTGCATCCATTTTACCATCCTTTACAACGATCATTGGATGAAGCGCCAATGCTCCTCCTATAAGCGCAGAAACCGCATTGCATCTGCCACCTCTGTAAAGGTACACAAGTGTATCTACAACAAAGCTTGCTCTTACCTTCGGAATCAGTTCATCAATTCCGGTTTTTATCTCCTCACGGGATTTACCATCCGCTGCCATAACTGCCGCCTCAACAACAAGCAGACCTATTCCTGTGGACAGATTTCTTGAATCTATTATCGTAACCTTATCCTCTGCATCAAGTTCTTCTGCTGCCATTCTGATCACGTTGAATGATGTCGACATCTCACTTGATATGGAAAAGCATATGATCTCTCTGCCTTCATCAATATATGGCCGCATTACATTCATTGCTGTTTCTATAGATGGAGCTGAAGTCTTTGGTGTAGTCTTATTTTTATCAGCCCACTCATACAATGCGTGAATGTCTATCTGCGGTCCGTCCTCCAGTTCTTCATCTCCTTTTACAATATGAAGCGGAATAATATCTATATCGTATCTTTCTAAAACTTCCTGTGACAGATCACATGTACTGTCTGATATAATTTTTATCATCTTTAATACCTCGTTTTCTGTTGAATCCTTCATCTAAGAGAACTGCACCAACCTGTATTATTTCACTGACGTATTTATATATTTTTCTTAATGACAGCTATGGCTTCCACATCCATGCTCGCCACATGTATGTCCTTCCCCATTGTTGTGCTCATGGTGAGAACACTTCACATCCGGATTATAATCAAGTGTATCATTGATAAAAGCTTCTACTGCTTTATCCGCATCTCCTGAAACTCCGCCAAAAAGCTTAATGCCTGCTGCCGCTAACGCAGTCTGAGCACCTCCTCCGATTCCGCCACAGATCAAAACATCGGCATTTAGTGCATTAAGAACTCCTGCCAATGCACCATGTCCGCTTCCATTCGTATCTACTACTTCTGAATGTACTACTTTTCCTTCCTCTACATCGTAAATCTTAAATGTCTCTGTGTGTCCAAAGTGCTGGAAAATCTGTCCATTTTCATATGTTACTGCTATTCTCATGATACCTTCTCCTTTTTCTGCTGCATATTTTTTGTAAATTTCCTGTTTGTAACATCCTCCAAAGCTGCAGTTACTGCTCTGACCATCACAGATTCTGAAATCTCCACCTTCAATTCTGAGCGGATGTCCATCAATGAGAGCATCTGCTATTTTCTTCCTGGCAATCTCGTAAATACGTTGAACCGTTGTTCTTGCGACTTGCATAGATGCTGCGCACTGCTCCTGACTATAACCTTTCTTGTCCAAAAGACGGATGGTTTCATACTCATCCACGGTCAAAACAATAGGTGTGCTTTTCTCAGTACCATCTGCCGGAAGAAATTCTAAAACATTCGGGAAATGGCATACTTTTCTGCATTTTAGTGGTCTCGGCATAAACTGCTCCTTTCTCGATTTTCTTATATGGTAGTCCTATAAAGGGCATATGTCAACAATATTTTTGACATACGTCCTTTATTTAATAACAGCACGCCTCTTCAAAAGACTCTGATAATATCTTTCGATGAATCGGGTATTAATCTCTGACAGCTTTGTCGTATACTGAAATGAGGCAATGGATTTCCACTGCCTCTCTTTTATCATTTTTATGGTAATTAAAAATGTCCTGTGTATTAGCAATTCTCTTTTTCTGCTTTTTGTTTGTATACTTCAGGATTTTTGACCAAATATCAACATGTTACAAAGTCAATCTTCTTGGTTAAACCTTGTTTTTTTAACTTTGGTCATTTCAGTTTATCCAAGAAAAACCTTGTTTTTAAAGGTTTTTTCGCATCAGCTTGGATAAATCTTGGATAAAATTTGCTTCTTACTTGTTTAAATCCTTAACAAGTATCCAAGATGACTTCTGTTGATTCTCAGAATCTGTTGTGATTATTCCCATTCTTCTCATCTGAGCTAAAAGATTCTTTACTTTACTCTCTTTCTGCTTATCATCCATTACTTCTGGCAGTTTATCCCACAGCAGTTCTCTAACATCTCTTTTTTTGGCAGAACCGTATTGTTCCAGATACTTTACAATAAGATCTCTATAATACTGGTCATTAAATGCCTTATTTTTTACATATTGGCTCTGTTCACCGATGGTCTCTGATACAGATGCAGATAAAAATATATTATAAAGGACATATAAATAACTGGAAAAGTTTGTTATAGTATGAATAAATCCAAAAGACCTAGATGTAGGAAACCGCAGGAAACAGTCAGTGAATAACACAAAACAAATAACGAAAATTTATGAAAATGAGAAGGAAGCAAACTATGAAAATTGTAACAGCAATCGATTCATTTAAAGGAAGTATGACTTCGATGGAAGCAGGACTTGCAGTAACAGAAGGAATACACAGAGTAGATTCAGATGTGGATGTGCAGATCAGACCGCTGGCAGACGGAGGCGAAGGAACGGTAGACGCGCTTGTTGCCGGAATGAATGGCATAAAACAGGAGATTCAGGTGACGGGACCACTTGGAACACCGGTAGTCTGTGAATATGGAATCATTGAAAGCAGCAAGACGGCAGTAATTGAGATGGCAGGAGCAGCGGGAATTACACTGGTGCCGGATGAAAAGAAGAATCCACTTTACACAACGACTTACGGTGTCGGGGAAGTAATCAAAGATGCGATTGGAAAAGGCTGTAGAAGATTTATCATCGGAATCGGAGGCAGTGCAACGAATGACGGAGGTATCGGGATGCTGCAGGCACTTGGATTCGGATTCATGAACAAGAATGGACAGCCGGTACCATTTGGTGCAAGAGGTCTGGAAGAACTGGAGACGATCACGGATACCTATGTGATACCAGAACTGAAAGAATGTGAGTTCCGGATTGCGTGTGATGTAACAAATACGCTGTGTGGAGAGCAGGGAGCAAGTGCTGTTTACGGACCGCAGAAAGGAGCAACGCCATCTATGATCATGCAGATGGACAAATGGCTGGCATATTATGCGGCACTGGCAAAAGAAAAATTTCCGAAAGCAAATGCAAAACAGGCCGGAACCGGAGCTGCCGGAGGACTGGGATTCGCATTTTTAACATTTACCAATGCAGTGCTGGAATCCGGGATCAAGATCGTACTGGAGGAGACACAGCTGGAAGAATATATCAAAGATGCGGATCTGGTAGTTACGGGAGAAGGAAGACTGGACAGACAGACGGCGATGGGAAAAGCACCGATCGGAGTAGCAAAGCTGGCTAAAAAATACGGAAAGACAGTGATCGCATTTGCAGGATCGGTAGAACGGGATGCAAGAGAATGTAACGAGCATGGAATTGACGCATTCTTCCCGGTTTTACGAGGCATTACCACGCTGGAAGAAGCCATGAAGAATGAAAATGCGAAGAGAAACCTGGCGGATACTGCGGAACAAGTATACCGTTTATGGAGATAAGAATTTAACCTATTCTCTTATCATTCGATAGAATGTTCCAGTACCAATTCCTGTTGTCAACTCATAAGCTTGTCCATCAATCCTAAATCCTGCTTTTTGATAGCACTTTACCGCTCTGATATTCCATGTACGAACTTCCAGATACAACGGTTTGTTAGGATATAACTTTTTTGAAATCTCATAAGTAATCAAGAGCATTCGTTGACCATAATGTTTATTACAAAAATCAGGATTTACGCCTATTCCAATGATGTATCGTCATACAACCTATAACCTGACTCTGTATATTCAATAGGTTTTAAGAGACCAATGGTATCATAATACTGCAGAGTGCGTATACTCACTCCTGTTAATTTACTTACCTCATTCACTGTCATCATTGTCATTTCCTCCTCTCGATAAACATATCGTAAACTATTACGTTGCGTAGGAGTCAATAGTTTTTCAAAGAAATTTTCAAAATTAACAGCTTGTTCAATGCTAAGTTATCTTTTTCTTCCTAAATATCTGCATACTTTTGATTTGTATTGCAGGTACTCATTTCCGAATGCTTCTATCAAAAAATCTTCCTCTACATTGACTATCTGCAAATGAAAAAATACCACTGCAAAACCTGTGGCAAAGCAAAGGAACCAATTAAAGAACGAAAACAATATTCCTATATACATTAAATCAAAACCCAAAAATGCAGGATTTCTGCTAATAGAATAGATGCCCGTTGTTACCAAATTGGTCTTTTCTTCTTTTTGCACACCTGCTCTCCAATTCTCCTTCATCTGTGTAACAGAAACAATAAAAGCAAGTACACCGAACATTGTTATTACAACTCCTGTAAATTGCAACACAATATGTGATGTTCCCAAACAAAACACAATACTGATAATCTGTATTACAGGAAGCAAATATGTGATTATTTTAAGAGCTACTTCTATAAATTTGACAAATCCCTCTTTTCCTTTTCCTAATTGGTCTGTCTTTATGCCTTGCTTTTTCTGACTAATCAGCTTTGCAAAATAGCAGATGTAGAACACTGCCATCAGTGAAATTGTAACAATTTTTATTATCATCGTGTACCTCCAAATCCAATTTATCAAACTCATTTTATCTAAAATGGTAAGAGATAAAACGGTTCTAACATATCACAAAATATACATTCCTTCAATTTATATATTTTATATTATGTGCGTTTCTTCAATATTAATCGCAGTGGTTTTGTGCTTATATTCAAAAATTTCTGTGGTTGTGGTAAATATTTTTTTCCCCATCGGATTCTTTTTTCCATGCAAAAATAATTGTTGTATCATCCCTATAGTCGAGTAGACTAAGACCTCTCAATCTTAGCCCCTCACAGATCCGTACG